>Ga0335075_10000060_pt1 | contig 222002 bp, 199 predicted proteins | sample Lox_Sample_24_FD_206723 | JGI IMG/M metagenome (GOLD analysis project Ga0335075, IMG submission 206723) | Soil microbial communities from Loxahatchee National Wildlife Refuge, Florida, United States - Lox_Sample_2.4 | ecosystem: Environmental > Terrestrial > Soil > Wetlands | place: USA...
ACGCCGCTTTTTTGGCCGCCTTCAAAATCTCGTCTGCGCTCGTCCGCAGAGTGTCTCCCGGCTGGAGGCTCTCCTGCTGGAATTCGGCGTACCCCATGATGACGCTGAGAAGATTGTTAAAATCGTGCGCCACGCCGCCAGAAAGGCGCCCGACGGCTTCCATCTTTTGCGCTTGGCGGAACTGTTCCTCAAGTTGCTTGCGGGCCGTAATATCGCGGTTCACGATCACTAGTTTCTCCGCTCGCCCGTCCGATCCACTGACCACGGTCGCGCTCGATTCCAGAGTCCGCCACGTTCCGTCTTTATGACGCATGCGGTATTGGACGGAACGGCCTTCGCCGTGATCGCGTGCCTCCCGCGCTGCTTCTTCAACCATGTGTCGGTCGTCAGGGTGAATCTGTTCGGATCCTAGGGTGCCATCGAGGTCGTCCGCACTGTAACCCAGGATTCGCTCGTACGAGGGGCTGTTATAGATTCGGTTTCCGTGAACATCAACGACCGCGATCATGTCTCCCGCGTTTTCGCTGATGAGGCGGAACAACTCTTGTTGCTGTACGAGCAGTTTTCGAATTCGGCTTATCTGAAGGTGCTGATAGATCGTATAGAGATCAAAGAGCAGAACCAAACCAATTAGGCCGCGCACAGCCAAGCTCATACGCAGGCTACTAAAATCCCCAAACCCTTGGTGCAATACCGGAATCACGACCGAGACAATCCCGGCCGTCAATAGCAGCGTCACGACAATCGCGAAGGACCACAGCACCCATTCCCGGCGCTCAACGCGTTGGATCGTGGACTGGTGGTTGGCCACAGACGACATTCGGCTCATTCCTCAGATCAAAATTCCGCGAACAGCGAAACCCAAGCAGAAGGTGCGACTGTCAATTGCGGGGGATTCCCGGAGGCATGACACCGCGCCCATCGCGGTATCCCGATACGCCGAAACGCCGGAGGCGCGTAGCCCTTCTTAGGGCCCTCGGAAAGTCCATCTGTTTCATCCCGAGTCGTGCTGGCGCTATGCCCTTCGTAGTCGATGTCCGTCTCGGAGGGGCGACTCTCAGAACCACAATCCTGAGGAACAACGAACGGAGAGTCCTGCGTATCTTGAATGAAATAGACGCCCGGGTAATTGATCAACAGTTGCTCCAAGCGATTCTTGGCTTCCTCCAAATCTGTTCTGCTCTCAAGCCACTTGGCGTCATTGTCGGGAAGTTTCTGGAAGATTTCCTAAGGCCGAAGCGATTTCAAAGGTCCTCTCATCGAAATTGATGGCTCGGCAGCAGGAATGAATTCCTCCGCTCGATCCCGGCTAATACTCGGGTCTACTTGCGCGCCAAAAGTATCGCGCAACTGCAAAAAAACGCGCTGTTGTTGCAGACTATGCTTGCTAAGCGAAGCGAGAAATGTGTCTTATGCGTGAACAGAGGCGGCCAGTCAAAACGCGATCTGCAAACCATGCCACACAGGGGTCGCAAGAACACTGTGGCGCTGCTGGCGGCGCTGGCTCAGACAGCATAACGATCGCTCTGACCCACTATTCGTCTATAAATAGCCTCCCATTAGCAGTTGCACAACGCACCATAAATAGTGCGTATAGCAACTATGACATGCTGTATAATCTCGCCAAGCATCGTAAGTGGTGCCTTTTGTCTATATGAATATCGAGCAGAGGGTTCGCAAATACACGGAACTAGGGTTCCGGAAATTCGAGGCCGAAATCCTTGTCCTGATGGAGGAAAGCGCGGCGGCCATCTTCGCGGCATTCCCGGATAACTTCGTTATGTTTGGCGGAGCAGCCCTCGTACTTTTTCACGACAGCCCCGACTGTCCCGAGACTCGGATCTATCGACGACCCCTGCCGCATTGCCCAGCGCGCCTGAAATCCAAGCGGCGGTCGGGTCCGGCATCCAGCCTCTTGGGGAGGTCTTCGGTCTTGGTCAACTCGAATTTGGTAATGATCCGCCGGTTGCTGGCTTTGTCAGGCATTGGGTTCTCGCCGGCGGCAAACCGCTCTTCAGCATTGATCTGACGGGAATCGCCGGAAGCGTTCTGAAGTCCCAAATCGTTAAGCACCCGATCGCGGCCGAGTCCGACAAAATCGTTCTCAGCCCGACCGCCAAATATCTGCTTTTCCAGAAATGTGAGACCTTCCTCAACCAGAGGTTTCTCAAGGCGCGCGATGGATTCGATATCCATCTTCTGGTTGGGCGCGGCGTCCATCTCGACAAAAACCTCCATGCGCACCTCGAGGATTTCATCCTTATGAGGGAATTCGACGAGGCGTTTATCGTAGATCGAATTAAGAGAACGGACTCCAAATTATGCACGGCCGGGCTCCGGCCCGTGCTGCCGGCGGCAATCTTCGAAGATCTCGGTCGGCAGGATTTTGAACCGATGCGGCAGTCGTTGCGGACCGTATTCGCAGACTGGCTCTAAACGGAGGCGCAAATGAATTGGACAAAAGCTCTTACCGACCAAGCGCGCCAAAACTGTTTTGTGCGAACCGATGACCTCGCGAAGAAATATGGCCTGGGCGAGCCCGTCATCCGCAACGCTCTCCGTCGCTATGAATCGCAAGGACTCATCGAGCGCATTGCGTCCAAGATTTACATCAATCACTTTAACCAACAGTTCTCCCCGCGCGATCTCGCCAGCGCGCTGCGCCGCCGGAGCTACATTTCTTTGGAATCGGCGCTCGTGGATCGCGGCATCACTTCCCAGAACCCGTCGTCACTGCTTTGCGTGACGCCTGACTATCCGCGGGTGTTTGAAAGCAAGTCGGTGACGATCGTCTACCGGCGAATTTCTGCTGATCTCTATTGGGGTTACGAGGAGCAAAGCACCCGTTACAACAAATACTTCATCGCTGAGCCGGAAAAGGCATTGCTCGACTGGATCTATCTGAACCGGCAGGAAGGCCTTCCGACGGCGCTCGACGAACTGCATCTCGAGTTCCTCTCACTCCCCAAGCTCCGCGAATACGCCCTGCGATTCCCGGGCACGGTTAACCACGTTGTGAAGGACTTACTACTGGAAAGCGCCTTCCCGTCGAAGGGTCGAGAAAGCCAGCGCCGCGTCAATGTTTAACCTGGACGTACTTCAGACGCTGCGCTTCGCGATGCCTGAAGTGCCGGAAGTCGGCGGTCAGCCCGGAGCTTATGAGGAGAAGTGGGGCCAATGGTTCCTCGAGCGCTCCTTTTTTCGAGATTTCGTTTACCGCAATCCTAGAGGAAAGAAAAAGGGGCAAGAGCTTGCCGACGCGGTTGTATTGTTCGATGACGTGGTTCTCATGGTTTAGATCAAGGCCCAGTGCGGCCGGCACGTTCGATTTCGGAAATCGTGATCCGTTTTTTTCGAATGTCACCCGGCGCCCATTCGGCCGCGAGGAAGTGGTAGACACGCATCTTACGAGACTATAGCGCGACCGCGCTGGTCGTATTTGTTGACCAGCGCGGTCGCAGCGAGATCACATGGGTTCTCTATAGCGCGCTTTTTTCGTGATCCGGCAAGCTCCAAAACGCCGCCAAACCGGAATCATCCACGAAATGAGGCCATAGACTCTTTTCGTCAAGGATTCGTCCATAGGCAAACGACGCGAGTTGTTCCATCTGACGTGTTCGCTGCAAGGCAACGTTTTCCAAATCCGCGGGCGGATAGTGTCCGAGCGCGCTCTCCCCATCCTGCAGGTGCTCTGTAACACTTCTCATACGCACGGAGGAGCACAAGGCCGCGTGAGCTATAGGGATGCTGGCTAGAGCGCTCAAGCGCGAAGATCGCGCCATTATCATCCGTGTTGCAACAGATAGCTTGGCCGACCACGCTGGCTCAGACCAACGGCAGGCCGATCTGCTCGTACGCTTCAATCTCGCCGTCCTAGGAGTAGTCATCGCAATCCTTGATCAGGCGTGGGGCCCTAACCAAGTGTGTAGACGCATTACTTGACCTCACTAGTTAGATGCTTAGAGCGCATGGACGTCCTGCGTTTGGGAGGGTCAAACCCGCGCCAGAGATGATCGCTCTGCTTCGCCGTAAACAGGAGTGGCAACACTCTCAGCAGGTTCAGATGACACTGGGGCGCCCACAGCGCCGAGAACGCCAGATATTTCGGCACGGGCAAGCGACAGGAAACGTTCTACCACAGCTGGATCAAATTGCGTGCCGCTGGCCTGGGTCAATCGACGCGCGGCCTCCTCGAACGGCAGTCCCGTGCGATATGGACGGGATGACACCATGGCATCGAACGCATCGATTACGGAAACGATGCGCGAGCCGATGGGAATGTCTTGGCCCTCTAAACCTCCCGGGTAACCGTTGCCATCGAAGCTCTCGTGGTGGTGAAGAATCAGAAGGCTGACGCGCTCGAACCCCGGCAGCTGGCGCAGCACGATCCAGCCGTACTCCGGGTGCTTTTTCATCAGCTCATATTCGTCGCCAGTTAGGCGGCCCGGCTTATTGAGAATCGCGTCGGGAATACCGATTTTGCCGATGTCGTGCAGGAGAGCGGCGATTTCAATGTCGCTGAAGAGGCTCTCCTCCAGCCCGATTTCTCCTGCAACGTGCAGTGCCCACTCCGCGAGACGTGTGCTGTGGACACCGGTATTGAGATCCTTTAGATCAAGAAGTTGGTTGAGCGAGCAGATCACCGCAGTCCGAAGTGCGGAGACCTCCTCCTGCGCTGCCTTGATTTGCAGCGGGACGGTGAGAGCTGACCGGGCCGGTCCGGGCTGTGGTTGTGTACTTCGCGAACCAGCCGACGAGTCGAGCCGCGGGGCGAAGCGGAGCTCTGTTTCTGCCGGGTAGGGGATCGCAGTCATCTCAAGAGTTGTCTGCCACTACTGGCTCTGTTCGAGAGAGGTCAGCGCCAGATATACGTCCAGTTCTCCATAGCCCATGTTTGGGCCGATCCAATTGGCGTCAGCGATGGCTTCTGCCGCTGCGGCCGGCGTCAGATTCGGTTGAACATTGAGCAGAAGCGCCGCCGTGCCGGCAACCATGGGAGAAGTGAAAGAGGTACCGGAGGTAACCGAATACGTACCGAAGGGATAGGTGGTCATCACATTCTCCCCAGGAGCCGCTACCCAAACCACTTGATCGCCATAATTCGAAAAGCTGGAACGCTGATCCAGATCGTTCGTAGAGGCAACACCCATCACCTGCGGGAGACCCGCCGGATAGACCACGATCTCTTCTCCGTCATTGCCAGAGGAAGCCACGCAGATTACCGAATTAGAGCCAGCGTAACTTATGGCATCGGCAAGTTCGGTCGAATTCGACGCTATTTCGAAGCTCATGTTGATGACGTTGGCCCGGTTCTGCACCGCGTAATAGATCGCGCTCAGAATATTCGAAAGTGTGCCGCTGCCATCGGCGCTGAAAGCCTTCAGTGGCATCAGTCGCGCCGTCGGGGCTACCAGGTGAATCATCCCCATCACTTCGGTGCCGTGCCCAAAGGCGGAGTATGCGGAATTATCGAGCATAGCAGCAGTGTGCTGGTCGAGCATGGCCGCCGTATGCTGATCGACGAACGCGGCCTGGCAGCTGTTGCAGGCCGAACCGGTCGCCCCCCCAAGGTCGGTCATTTCCGACCCGCCGGGCTGATTGCGGGTAAAGTCATAGCCGGGCAGCAGAACGGACTTGAGCGCTGGATGATTCGGATCAACCCCCGTGTCTATGTCTGCGACGATACCCGCTCCGCTCACCTGGTAGGCGCTCTGCCCTTTTGCCGACTCGATGATCCAAGCGGCGGGCTGATTGACGTAGCCATCCCATACCACGCTGCCGTAGTAACTAAGCGGCGTTTGATCGTTCAGATACGTCGGAATGGTGGTTTGAAACGGACCGGCGTTCGAAGTGAGGGGAATGACCACGAGCTGATCGGGCTCGGCGTCCAGGATGCCGTCGACCAGCTGCAGAACGCTTGCAAGAACGTCGGGAATCAGTCCTTGCTGCGGCTGGACGAGAAACAGCTGGCCCTCGACCCCGTCAAGATTCTTGACAACGGTGCAGCCGTTCGATAGGCAGACGCTTTGCAGTCCGGCGAGTCCGAGATTGGTGCGAACAATAACGCCCTGTGGCGGGCTAACCAGACCCGTTACGGCGCTCGTTACGCCGGTCAAAGTGCTCGTGGCCGTCTCGGTAGTGCCCGACAGCAACCCGCCGAGCAGACCTTGCGCAGCGAGTGGACGAGATCCCATCGCCGCTGCAAATATGAGAACCAGCAGCCAAGTGAGTCGCTTCATGACCCCAAGTCCTTCCTGTCGATATCGATAGCTGACTAAAACGTCAGAATCCTTCCGTGAATAGCCTCGCGCCATGGTACTTTTGGACATTTCTGGGCTCCCTTAGTACCTGACCTAATTTCTAGTACGCTTTGAATTTCGTAGACGTGACGTGCTAAGCGTTTTGAAATCAGGGCCACGCTTTTCGTACGACTGATCCTGTGCACTAGACGACTCGATGATCGGGATCTTGACCACGATACCGTCCGACAGCGTGAGTAAGAGGTCGAGCCGGCCCGCCAAATCGCATTCCAGCTCGAACTCCCCAAGCTTGTTCGTCTGCGCTAGGCCTAGGACCCGCGCGCCTCTCATCAGCGTCACTCCCACTGCGCCGAGGTCTTGTGCGTCACGGGCCGACTGCAAGATCTGGCCGACGAGCAGAACTTGGTCAGCATCGAATTTGGGCTCAAGGCGCAGGTCCACTCGGTAGTCCTCAAATCCGTAAAGCATCTGGCGAGGGACGGCGCTGCCGGACCGGAGTCCAACCAGGGCGGGCGCCCGCCAACTGTCGAATATGAGCCTCGCGAACGTGGATCTCTCTGATTCCTGCGCGATCATCAGAGTTTTTGCCGCTTCCACTGTGGCGGTGGGCGGCACGTAGGCACTCTGGCGGATTGCCATTTCGTTCACCTGGGTCCATATTGCCAGAGCGCCGGTGCAACCTTGGCATCCGGTCTGCAAATGGGCGCGCATCTTCTGTTTATCATTTGCTTTCAGTGCGTTGCGCACAAAATCAACCCATTCCTCTGACGAAAAGTGTCGCACCCGTTCTCCCGCAAATTTCTAGGTTGCGGCCCCACCCGAGGGACCGTTTCGTGCCCTCCAGCCGTACGTTCAAATAAGTGCACGCAGGCATCAAAAAAATATAGCCAGGATGAAATGTCTTGGGAGCGGTGGTTAACTTGCGGAGATCTTGCCGGTCAACGTGAACGGTGCCCAGTAATAGGGGTGGGGGTAGCGCTCACGAATAGCGAGCATGGCTTTTTGCAGGGCGACAGCTTTCGACGCGGAATCGTGTAGTTGCTGGTAGAAAGCAGCCATGAAATCGGCTGTGCTGCGATCGTGGACGTCCCATAGCGACAGCAGGAGAGATCGAGCGCCGGCGAAAAGTAATCCCCGCACTAGGCCGAGTAATTCGTCCCCTGCCGATACGACGTTCAGCCCGGTGGCGCAGCCGCTGAGGGTGATTAGCTCGCAGTCGAGCTTCAACTGATAAAAATCATATAGCGCAAGGTTTCCCTCACCGAGCCGTATGCTCGAAAACATCGGGTTATCTTGGCGGAACGTGCCGTGAGTAGCTATGTGAATGGTCCGGCTGCCTAAGCCTTTTTCGCGCAGAGCCGATTCATTGGCTTCCGCGCCGACAAGCAAATTTGCACAAGGCAGGATTTTGGCGACGGTTTGAACTTCATCTAGAATCAGGGGCGCCCGCGCATCCGGAACGCCCATCACAAGAGGCGCGCCATCGGCGCGCTCCGATCGCTGCTGGCAAAACGCGAAGATCGCGGCGCTCGGGGAGTAGGAGATCGTGAAGGAATCCACAAGATATTGGTCACCGTCGAGAAGTGCCTGGAATGGCAGGTAGTGCAGAACTCCGTGCGGCACAATCACCAGATGGTCGCCCTGCAAGTGCGGGCGGATTGGAGCCATGATTTCTGCGTATAAGTCTCGGAGGTGAGCGTTCGCGGCGACCAACAGCGCCTTCTCGAATTGGCGGGTGTATTCAGCACCGAGACGGAACTTGCCGATCTGAAATTCCAGCATTCTGAGCAGATTCACAACTCGGGACACGGAGGTGAGCGGAATGATTTCTATTGCTCCGTGCCTTATGACGACCGACACGAATTGCCCTTTGACGCTGAAATATTCGACCAACGTGGCACCCGCCGGCAGCGAGGCTCGGATGTGATCGAGCGTTTCGGGAGTGAAACCAGGGCCGATGGCGCCCGAATTCGGGAGTTCGTGCAGCGCGCGGAGCAGATTATTCTCTTGCGCAGCCGCTTGTTGACGCAGGGTTTCGATACGCCGTGGCGAGGGTGCCTCGGGCTGCAGCTGCTCGATTTCGAGGCGACGGTAATACCAGTTCAGCTCCTCGCGCATCTCGCGGATCTTGCGGACCAGTCCGCTCTGGCCTCCAGGAGCCTCCGGAACCGCCTGTGCGTGGTGGATAAGAAGTTCAGCCAGGCTTCGCGACTTGGCCATCTCCATGTAGCCGAAGGCTTCTTCTGCGCTGTGCTTTCTTGCCGGATCGTTGGTGCAGATATCCACGAGGCATTCGTAGACTTCGAGACGATTCTTCATGAACGCGATTTTCAGCTCGTCGCCGCGAACGCCGCTTCGTAGCGCTTCTAACGTTTGACGAGCCCTTTGAAACCACTGATTGGCGTCCGCCAATTCGGCGGACGCTTCGGCAACTTGGCCGGAAAGAAACTCGGCCTGAAACCGCAGAGCGGGCGCCTCGAATGAGGAGAGACGTTCAAGAGCGAGCGCGCATTCGTCTTTGGCCGGTCCGACACCATCGGTACGCAATGCTAGCCGCGCAAGCAAGAGATGAGTGAGCACAGCCTTGTTCGGAAGATGCGAGGTATCGAAGAATCGGGCTGCTCGCAGGCATAGCCGCCGTGCTTCGAAATAGCGGCCTTCGTTGTACAGGACGACCGCGCGGTACAAATCGATCAACCAAGGCCAGACCTGGTTTTTTTCTTGCACGAACTGCGCGCGTGCCCGATCGAAGAGATCCAGGGCACGAGTCGCCTTGCCGAGTTGGCCGAGCGCCATCGCTTCGTAAGCCCGGCATTTCGCCTCTTCGTATCCCATACCGAGCTTGCGGAAGCGTTCCCATCCTTCATGGGCGACGTTGCGGGCTTCCGAGCTGAGATTCAATTCCAGGTAAATTTCGGATAGGTCGAGATAGCACAGTGCCAAGACGTGCGCGTCGCCATTCTCTTCGCACTTCTCGCGGGTGACGCGCAACATCTCGATCGCACGGCTGTATTCGCCGCGAAGATAGTAAAGATAGGCGATGTTGTAATCGGCTTGCGTGACGAGGAGAGTCATGCCGTACCGAACGCACATTTCTCGGGCGCGTTGATAGGAGGCCAAGGCGCGCGGAAAATCGTTCAGCGAAATCAGGCACACGGCCATGTTGTATAGGCCGACTGCGAGGCCCTCGGAATCGCGGAAGCGCAGAAGCGATTCGTAGGCCCGCTGGTAGCACTCGAGGGCTTCCTCAAACCGATCCTGCCGGTGATATATATTTCCGACATTGATCTCGAGGTGTCCTAAACGCTGCTGATCGCCGATGCGCTGCAGGATTTCCTTCGCGTGCGCCGCGGCTTGAAACGCCCGTTCGTACTCTCCCAGCAGAATCAGGGGCTGGATGGATGGGATCAGCGTACGCGCTTCTTCGCGCGCATCGCCGATTTCGCGAAACACGCGCAAAGCTTCAGCGTGAATTTCCAACGCCTGCTGATTGTCGCCCATCATGTAGAGCGCGTTCGCCTTAGAACGAAGACTCCGGCCTAACACCTCGCGGCTGCGTAGCCGGCGAGCGATGGCTACGGCAGCTTCGGCCAGCGCGAGCGCTTGGCGCGTGTCGGCCCGCAACTGTGCGCGCACTACCTCGTTCAGGTGCGATACGACCCCCGCGTGGAAGAGTTCCGGACTCCGCTTCAGATATCTCTCGCGGCTGGCTTCGTCTTTGAGGGTGCCGAGATTACGCAGAACCGCTCTCGAAACCGGGTTCTTTTTCTGTCGCGCCGGCACTAGAAACCCGCCTGTTCGACCCGGCGCGGCGGTGCTTCCACGCGCGACTTTACCGTTTCATCGGACATAAATCCGATCAACGTTCCACAGCACATAAGGTTCCAGAATGGCGGGGCTGAAGTTCCCAATGTTGTTTCTTGCCGCGACCAGCACGTCTGGGCTCGCCAGGCAGATAATTGGCAGTTCCCGCGCCACGATCGCTTGAACTTGGCCGTATAACTTCTTGCGTTTCAGATAATTGAGCTCTACGAGTTGCACATTCATCAGTCGATTCAGATCAGCCTCCCACGGCGTGGCCGGACGGGACTCATTCAAGTGCCAAAGATGCATCTCCCCGCTCGAAAGCCAAACGTTCATTTCCGTATTCGGATCGGCATCGCCATCGGCCAATCCCATGATGGCCGCCTCGTAGTCGAAGGAATTCAGGAGCCGGTCCACCATCGCGCCAAAATCGAGAGACACCACGTGGACGTTCATTCCCAGCTGGCCCAGATCGCTTTGAATAAGGGTCGCGATCTTCATGCGCTGAGAATTCGAGGAACTGGTGAGGATGGAAAACTCGACCGGATGTTGGCCCGGGCCCTCAAGCGATCCATCTGGGCGCCAAGAAAAACCGGCGGACTTCAGCAATTCGCGCGCACGTTCGAGCGAACGCACCGGCTGCGCAATCGCAGGATCGAGCCACAACTTGTTTCCGGGCGTGACTTGGCTGGCCAGCACAGCCGCGCGACCCTGGTAAACGAGCCGCACAATCGCGGCCCGGTCGATTGCCAGGGAAACGGCTTGCCGGAAGCGAAGATCGCGAAACCACGCCTGTTTCTTGGCAATTTGAGGCAAGTTTCTGGTGGAAACATCGTTCAGATTGAAGAACAGAAAGTTGTATTCGAGGCTCGGTCCAAGATCATAGACGTGAAATTTTTCTTTCGATTCCTGCCGCTGGAGCACGGCAAAGTCTTCCGAGCTGAAACGACTCAAGACATCCGTCTCACCCGAGAGAAACCGGATCACCTGAGCATCTTCGCTCGGAACAAAAAGAAAAACGATCCTGTCGAGATAGGGAAGCTGCGTTCCGGACGAGTCGCGTGTCCAATAGTACGGGTTGCGCTCTAGAACGATTCGTTGTCCTGGAACGTATTCTGCGAGTCGGAATGGGCCGAGCCCGGCGAATGCGCTCGGGGCGTCCGAAATGGCCCACGCCTTCGAAAACTTGCCCTCGCGATAAACTCGATCGAGGAGGTGCCGCGGAAGAATCGGAAAACCATCGAACAGTCGTTCGGCGGCGGCGTAAGGTTCGGCAAGACCGAACCGCACAGTGTATTCATCGAGCTTCGCGACGGAAATCGGTTTTCCGCCGATGATCAGCAGCTCTCTCTGAGGAGAATCGATTCGCGGGTCGAGGTACACCCGAAAGCTGAAGACAACGTCATCCGCCGTGAATGGCTGGCCGTCGGAAAATCGAAGGCCGCGGCGGAGATGAAGGGTGTACGTCCGGCCGTCGCTTGAGACGTCCCAGGACTGGGCCAGTTCGGGCTCGGTACGCTGCGAGCTTCGGTTGATGTGGATCAGATCGGCGTTCATGCAGTAAATCACATCTTGCGACGCTGCATCGCTGGCGAGCGCTGGATTTAGAGTCTTGGGTTCCGAACGCAGCGCGATGGTCAGAGTGCCTCCACGCACGCCCGGAGAGCCCCCGGAGAAGGATTTCGCGGCAGCCGCTCTTAATGGCGGAAGGGGTGCGAAGGCCATGCCGGGCGTCAAAAGCAAGCAAGCGGCCGCAATCTTCCCTATGATCTTGAACATGCGCATGTTGAAATTTTTAACACTGACTGGCCCGCTTTTACAGCGGGAAGGACCTGGAGCGTTCCTGCAGAGCATCAGCGACTTGGGAATACGCTAGAAAGATCGGCACCATCAGGATGGCCGGCAGGAACATCCACCAGTAAGAGACCAGGACATAGTAGTGTTGGAGGGCGGATAAGAGGCTGCCCCAGCTCGGCATCGGCTGGCCGACTCCGAGACCCAGGAAAGTCAGCGTCACCTCGGCGAGAATGTACTGCGGAATTAGCAACGTCATCTGCGTGAGAATAACACTGTAGGTGTGCGGCAGAACATGACGCCGAAGCAAATAAAAATCCGATGCGCCAAATCCCCGCGCGGCGCGAACGAAATTGCGCTCCTTTGCGCTCAGCACCACTCCCCGAATCAATCTGGCGGGCCTCGCCCAGCCGATCAGTCCGATCACTCCCACGAGCAAGAAAAAGACCTGCCACTGGGCCATGTGAAGTGGCAAAGCCGTGCGGACGGCGAACAACAGATACAGCCAGGGCAGCGCCATGAATATGTCGCCCCCTCGCATGAGCGCGTCATCAATCCAGCCACCGTAAAACCCGGCTAGAGAACCGACCACTAAGCCAAGCAAGAGAGAACATGCCGCTGCGATAAGCCCGGCTGCGAGTGAAATCTGGCCGCCGTACAGGAAACGTGTGAGCTGGTCGCGGCCGAAGCCATCGGTGCCCATTAGAAAAATACGGCCGGGCTCCGCGACACCAAACAAGTGAATCCGAGATGGGATAAAGCCGGCGACTCGATAGGCCGGGCCGGACACCAGAAAATGGATGGGATAAACGGCATTCGGATCGGCGGCATAGCTATTGAAGGATTCTGAAGAGGCGGCCCAGCCGTAAACGAAAGGCCGGATATGAAAGTCTCCGCGCGAATCAAAGAAGTGGATTCTCGATGGAGGCGCGAAAGGAAAGTCGCGGTTTTGCGCGGAGTAACTATAGGGAGAAAAAAAACCGGCACACACAATGACGGCGTGAAAGCTCGCGAGCAGCGTCAGAACGACCCAAAATGCGCGCCGATTTTTCATCGTTCATTCGACCCGAATCCGCGGATCACTCGCGAGCAGCAGCACATCTGCCAACAGATTTCCTGCTGTCAAGAAGAGGGATGACAACATGACCACGCCGATTACGACGTTTACGTCCCTTGCCAAAACTGCCTGGACCATGAGCGGGCCGAGCCCCGGCCAGCCCAGAATCACCTCCATAATCAGTGAAGCGCTCAATAACGTGGCGACAGATAAACCAAAAAGAGTGATCAGAGGATTTGAAGCAGCCGGCAGTGCATAGCGCCACAGCAGGCGCCATCGCGGAATGCCATGGCCGCGTGCTGCACGTATGAACGGCGACTCCAGAATTTCGATCATCGCCGCGCGAACGTGGCGAAGGAGCAAGGGCAGCGTGGCGATCGCCAAGCCTAGAGTCGGCAATGCAAAATGAAGAGCAACGTCCTTCACTTTTCCCCAGAACGCCAGATCCTCAAATCCAACGGAAACCATTCCGCCCGTTGGGAACAATCCTGTCCGCGCGGCCAACAAAAGTAACAGCAGATACAGGAGAAGATCGGGAACGACGAGCAGCGTCGAGGTACCCAATTCGCAGACGCGGTCCGCCCGCCCACCCTTGGCAGACGCAGCCCAAACGCCGAGCGGGACTGCCAGCAGCCACGCGACGATCATCGACGAGATTGTAAGCAGAAGGGTGTTCCGCGCCCGCGGCCACAGCAACGGGCCGACCGGAGTTCCGTAAGCGAACGATACCCCCATGTCGCCTTCGATGAGCGAGCGCATCCAAAGGGCATAGCGGACCGGCAACGAGCGGTTCATCCCGTATTCAGCCCGCAGAGCGTCAACTGTATGGGCGGAAATTCTAGGATCCATGCGCATCGCCTCGAAATAGTCGCCCGGCGCCCATTCGAGTAGCAGGAACGAAAGAAATGAGATCACCAGCAGAATGGCAATCGACTGGAGGAGGCGCCGGGCGAGGAATTTCATGAAAGCATCTCGACGGCCGATTTGTCGTGCATTGCGTCGAACGGCCCTGACGCCTGTAGAAGCAATCGCGTGTACGGATGCTCAGGATGGCTGAACAATCGCTCAGTGCTCGTGTGCTCGACAATCTGCCCCTGATGGATCACAGCGACTTCCCCGGACACCTCGCAGGCTAGCCGTAGATCGTGCAAGACGTGCACGTAAGTGAGCGCGTGCTCGGCCTGAAGTGCGGCGAGCAGCAGCAGAATGGATTCGCGCGTGGCGAGGTCGAGGTTTGAAAAAGCCTCGTCGAGGATCAGCAGCTTGGGCCGAAGAGCCAGTGCGCGGGCTATGGCCAGCCGCTGCCGCTGACCTCCGCTGAGGTCGAGAGGTCGCTTTGGAGCCGAGACAGTCGCCAAACCGACCTGATCGATCAATTCCATGGCGCGCCGGCGGCGTTCGTACTTCGTACCCCACATTTGAATGAGGAGCGGTTCCTCGATAATCTCTGCCACGGACATGCCGGGATTCAGAGCGGAGACGGGGTCCTGAAAGATCAATTGAATCTGCCCCCGAATCGAAAACAACTGTCCGCGATCCAAGGACAGAAGATTGAGGGCGTCGAACCAGATTTCGCCATCAGTTGGCTTTTCGAGAAGCGCAAGGCATCGGACGAGCGTCGATTTACCGGCGCCCGATTCGCCCACCAAGGCCATCGTGGAGCCGTGGCGAATTTCCAAATTGACGCCACGGAGCGCATCAACCGCGAACCTGGTCCTGCTGAAGGCGCGTCGCTGTACGTATCGCTTGGAAAGATTGCGTATGGAGGCCAGGGCATCTGGGGCTGGAGTGTTCATCTCGTCGCGCGCTCCTCGAACGCCAATTCGGCCCGCTCGCACGCGGGTATGGGCGAGCCCAGGATCGCGCGCGTGTAAGGACGCGCCGAGTGGCGATAGAGGTCAGCGAAACGCCCCTGTTCCACGATGCAACCCGCTTGCATCACGAGCAGACGATCGGCCAGGCGGGCCGTCACCTCGGGCGTATGGCTGATGAGTAGGACGGCCGTGCGGGACTCACGCTTGACCGTCTCGAGGAGGCCTAAAAACCCAGCCTGGCTGCGCGCATCGAGGTGCGCCGTGGGCTCATCCGCGATCACTAGGGACGGCGCGCACGCGAGTGCCTGGGCCAGCACCACACGCTGGCGTTGACCGCCGCTTAGCTGATGGGGATATGCTTCGTAAATCCGGCTCACCTCCGATAGACCAACACGTTCGAGCATGGCTTGCGCCCGTTCTAGGCACTGCTTCCACGGCACACAGAGGTGCGCGCGAACCACTTCCGCGACTTGATCTCCAACGCGCATGACCGGGCTCAACGCCGTCTCCGGTTCCTGGTGGACCATCGAGATTGCTGCGCCGCGGATTCGTTGCAGCTCGCGCTCGCCAAGAGTAAGCAACTCGCAACCGCAAAAACATACCGAGCCCCGCACTTCCGCGCGATCCTTGGGCAGGAGTCCCAGCAATGCTTGAGCGACGCTCGATTTGCCGCAACCGGACTCGCCCATGAGACCGAGAATTTCGCCCGGTGCGATATCGAATGATACGTCGCGTACGGCGGTGACAGTCGCGGCAACCTTTGAGCGATAGTGGATCGTCAAGCTGCCGACTTTAAGAAACGGTTCCATGGAATCCGCGAACCCGCCAAAGAAAAGCAGTCAGCCTGCCAACCTGCTAGATTCACCAGTACGAAAATAAAGGTGTCCTGCCGCAAGAGATTCGCCCGGTCGCGTGTTGCGCGCCACTCGAGGTTAAGATAGCAGAACCGTATATTCTTGAAGGTACCATTCTCACGTGAGGGTTCTAGGGCGACGACAGGCCCTAACGAAGCCGTCATGAGGCTTGGCACAAAGAGTGCGGGACCGGGAGCGATGATCTGATGGCGCGCGGCTATCGGAGGGAAAGCACGGCGCTCTCGGGCGAAAAAGTCATCCTGCGAAGGGAGTTCTCCAAAGGGAATCGTCGAGCGAGACATAGACGTCCTTCTCTGGACTCACTTCCAGCGAGAGATGGAGATCCCTCTCGGAATCGTACTCGATGTAAAACTCGCCAAAGCGATCCGTATGGGTATGTGCAAGTTCCTTGTGGCCGCTCAAGAGATGCACGTGCAGTTGGTTGACGTCGCTGGAGGGCTGATCTGCGGTCATTACCTGGCCCGTCAATGAACGTCGGGCAGAGTTCGCGAGCGATTGCAAATGCATGTCGATCAAGAGCGGGCCAGCTTTATACAGCAACTGCCGACCCGCGATGTGCGCCGACCGTACGCCTTGCGGTTGGGGCTGAGCGAAGCTATCGAAAATCAATTGTGCGATTTCCCGGCTCCGGTCACGCAGGGCCACGGAAGGTTCAGTGCGCACTGCCAGCTTTACGGCGCGGACGGCGCCCGGAGGCGGTTCGCGAAGAGGTTCACCCTCGGCAAAATCGCAAATCATCTTCCATGTCGCGAGTTCCCTTGTACATGCACGGCACCCAGTCCGCAGATGTTCTTCCAACGCTCTGCGTACAGGCTCGGTGACGACGCCCCTCGCATAATCGATCCACTGTTCCATCGCGTAGTGGTCCATAACGTTTCTCCCCCAGAAAAGGTGCGCTCACTTCTCCGCAGCGCTTGCGTTCCTTCCTCAGCCAGTAGGAGCGATGAACGAGCCAATAAATATAGCCATCCAAATTCGCGCAAGGGCAACCGGAACCCGCTTACCGGTTCTGTAATGTCTCGACTTGTCTTCGAAGCCGATCCAGACAGCGCTGCCTGATAAATCCTATCGAGCCGGTCGCGATGCCGAGGCTTTGCGCTACGTTCCGGTACGGGCGGGGCGGTTGGTCGAAAAAGAGCATCGCAATGAGCCGGCGACACCGGGCAGGCATGCTGGACAGGGCCTCCCGGATTACCTGTTCCCTCTCCACCTCGGCAACGATCGCCAGAGCGTCCGGAGGAACCTCCCCTGCAACGCGTTCCAAGGCCTCGGGCTCCATACCCACAAGACGGGCATGCCGCCTCTTCCAATAGAAACACCGACGCGACGTTACCATCAGAAGCCACTTGGGCAATGCCCGTGGGTCCCGCAAGGTCTTCAATTCGGAAAGGAGCGTGAGACACACATCCTGGAAGATGTCCGCCGCATCATCGCTCGAAAACCCATACTTCATTGGAACGGAATATATTAGGTTTTTATACTTCTCAATGAGCTGCGACCATGCCTCATTATTTCCATCCAAGGAGCCGCGCACGAGTTGTTCGTCGGAACGCGACGCACGTGAAACTGGCCTGGAGATGCGGCCGGCTTCTTCTACGTAGCTTCCGCGAGTTGCAGGCAAGGGGCAGACTCCTTATACGTCGCCAGCCTTATGGCTCCCACCGTGAAACATTACCACTCCAATTGTTTCGGATAGGTAGTACTATTACCTGCTCAGTATCCGTAGCGCAATATCGCCAATGAGCAGCAGGTCGGATTGACGGCAAGGTGCTCCATATCAAACACTTGCGGGCGATCGATCCTCAATTGTCCGATTAGTATCCCTTTAGACAGCCTCGCCCAAAAAATTCCCCTTGTTAAAGCTCCTCCAAGGCCCCTTAGACCAGCAAAGATTGGCTGCTGTCGAACTGAAAAAACAACGCCATTCCGGGAAGGAAGGCCCAAATGTCACGAATTTTGTTGGTCGATCACGACGCGGCAGCCAGAGAAGTGGCAAAACTTCGCCTCGGCGATTCCTATGAAGTCATCGAAAGCGGCGACGCAACGGAAACTCTGGCGCTAGTGCTGGAGCACAAACCCGAAGCCATTCTCTTGGACCTTATGCTTCCTCAGTTATCGGGCCTAGAGCTGTGCCAAACCCTAAAGTCAGTCAGCGTCACTCAACCGATCCCGATTTTCGTAATCACCGGAAACGCATCCTCAGATCACCGGGAACGATGCTTGGAACTCGGGGCGCAAGATGTTTTCGAAAAGCCCGTAGACTTTTCCAGGCTGCGATCTTCTCTCGCTTCCGCTCTCCGCGGGCCCCAGCGGGAAAGACGATCGGAACCGCGGATCCGTTTGAAGACGGTCGTGAAACTTCGCGGAACTGCGGATAACGGAAAACAGTTCGAGTTACTGACATCAACCGAAGATGTGAGCGGCAACGGATTTTCGTGCCGCTGCGCGATTGCCTTGCGTACGCACTTGATCGTCGAAGTGTGCTTAATGAGCCGCGAGGGAGAGATTCCGATTGGCCGCGCAGAATTGAAACATACCCGGTGGCCGGATATGCCTTGGCAAACCTGCGGCTTCGCCTTCATTCAAAAAACAGGACCTTGGGTCATTTAGGCGATTCTCAACGTCGGGGATGGAGGATACGGTGGAAATCGGCCTATGTGGCGTGTCCGATCGTCGACCACGAAGACGCTTTCCGGAAACGGCTCTGCGAGCGGCTGAAAGACTGCTGCGAAATCGTGGATACGTCGGTCGCCGACATATACCTTCGTGAACTAGCCTCCAGGCGCCGCGTGGAGAGGGCGGAAGTCGCGCACCCACTGCGAGATGGCCAGAATCCGCCATAGTACCGCTTCACCTTCATGCAAAAACCATACGAGTACCGTTGGTGGGCCGGACCTATATTTTTCCGCTTCGATTCCGCTCCTGTGAGTGGGAGTCAATGATCGCTGTTATGTTTCATGTGCACCTCCCGCCCGGCCATCTGGATGGCGAGCCGGCGTTTTGAATCGAAACGCAGATGAGCGACACCAATCGTTTCGAAGTCTTATTCGAAAATAACCCTCACCCGACTTGGGTCTATGACGTGGCGTCCTTGTTTTTCCTGGAAGTCAACCGTGCCGCCGTTCGTAATTATGGCTATTCCCGTGATGAATTTCTTGGCATGCGTATCACCGACATTCGGCCGCAGGAGGACGTTACCACGCTCCTGGAGGAGCTGAAGAAACAACGGCCGGTCGTTCAATCCAGCGAACGCCGGTACCGTTGCAAGGACGGCCGCGTGATTCCCGTTCAGGTGACGTCACATCTCGCGGAGTTGAACGGTCAGAAAGTTGCCGTGGTAGTGGCTGAAGACATCACCGAGCGCAAGCAGGCTCAGGTGATGCTGGTCCGCGCGAAGGAAGAAGCGGAACTCGCAATGCGATTCAAGGACCAATTTCTTTCGACGATGAGCCACGAACTGCGCACTCCGCTGAACGCCATTTTGGGATTTTCCGAGCTGATCACCGACGAACGCTATGGCATTTTGAACGAACGGCAACGCCGCTACATTGACCACATCCACACGAGCGGCCAGCATCTGCTGCGACTCATCAACGATATTTTGGACCTCTCCAAGATCGAGGCCGGACGTCTCGAACTGTCGCTGGAGTCCGTGCGGGTCGGCAAGGCTCTTGGTGAGGTGGTGAGCGTGCTGGGTCCCTTGGCTGCTCGCAAGTCGCAGATGCTATCGGAAGTGTCCCCCTCAGACCTCTATGTCCATGCCGACGCGACGCGTCTCAGGCAGATTCTCCTTAACCTCGCTGGAAATGCCATCAAGTTCACCCCGGACGGCGGGCGCATTCAGCTGGAAGCCGTACTCGAAAACTCGCAAGTACGCATCAACGTGCGCGATTCAGGCCCCGGAATACCTCCCGAGGAGCAAGAGCGTATCTTTCAGGCCTTCTACCGTCAACGAAGTGCCGGCCCGGGAGTCGAAGGAACCGGACTCGGCCTAGCGATAGCGGAGCGGTTGGTGGAGCTCCACGGAAGCCGGCTAGGTCTCCATAGTGAACTGGGCGCGGGGAGTTGTTTCCACTTTTGTTTGCCTCGGGCTACGCAAGTTGTGAACATCGCCGAGCGAAGGAGGGGTCTGCAATCGACCGCACGAGAAATTCGGCGAATTTTGGTCGTCGACGACGACGCAGTCAGCTCGCAACTGATTCAATCCCAGCTTCTCTCTTGCGGATACGACGTGATCTGCTGCCGCGAGCCTCAGGGTGCGCTCGAAATGGCGGCGGAATACAAACCGAGCGCGATCACACTGGATCTCTTTATGAAACCGCTGAACGGCTGGGAAGTATTGCTGGAGCTGAAGGCCGACAAGCGGACCACGGCCATTCCCGTGATCATGGTCACCATCGTCGATCAACCAGCCGTCGGCGCCATACTGGGCGTCGATGAATATCTCGTAAAACCGGTGGAAAAAGACATCTTAGTAGGCGCCGTCGAGCGCTGCCTCCGTCCCCGAGGGGGAACGCATCCAAGCCAGCAGGTGCTGCTTGTCGAAGACGATGACCTCACGCGCGAAGTCATTACCGAGCTGCTGGAGGGGCACGGCTACACCGTGCGGGCGGCTGTCGACGGCGCCCAGGCTATCGATGAAGTCAATGTTTCCTTGCCTAGCTTGGTAATCCTGGATCTGCTTCTTCCGAAGATGAGCGGTTTCGATCTGATCGCCGAATGGCGCTCCAACTTGCGTACCGCCGAACTTCCGGTGTTCGTAATTACCAGCAAGGATCTAAGTCGTGATGAAACGAAATACCTTCGTGCCAATGCGGAATTTCTTGTGCACAAACACCAGGACTGGAAAGAAAAACTGATTCGACAGCTCAGCCGTGCGATGCCGAGCCGCTCGCAGGAGGTCTCATGACAGACCGCGTCCTAGTAGTGGAGGACAACACCGCCAGTCTCGAAATGCTTCGCGACTGGCTGCTCCTGCAAGATTACGAAGTCATGACCGCGTCAACACTCGTCGATGCCATCGCTTCCGTCGAAAGATCCAAGCCAGATATCGTCTTGCTTGATGTTCAGCTTGGAGCAGACGACGGTCTTTCGCTGGCCCAATGGGTGCGGCGGCATCGTGGACTGCGGCACACTCCCATCATTGCCGTAACTGCTCACGCGATGGTGACGGAGCGAGACAGAATGCTGCAGGCCGGTTGTAACGCGTGCATTCCAAAACCCATCGAGTTCCGGTTGCTTCAGGAACATTTGCGCAAGTGGCTGGTGATCGCGACCTTGATGAGTTCGGCGAACGGTTCGTGACGCCACCGTCGACCTACCCAGCCTTTCGCGAAGGAAAGGAGCCCGGTATCATGACGAACAAGATTCTGGTCGTTGACGATGATGCCCCCACGTGCGAACTCATAACTGAAGTGCTGCAGACCGCAGAAGTCGAAACTTTTAGCCTGACGGACAGCAGCGCCGCCGCCGCGCAGCTGCGCAGAGAGAAATTTGACGCCGTTTTCCTGGATGCGCACATGCCCCGGCCCGATGGCATCGAGTTGACGCGTCAAATTCGGCACTCAGGTCTCAACTTAAAGACACCGGTCATAATCATTACCGGCAATGGCGAGCAGCAATTCCTGACGCAGGCGTTCGAAGTAGGAGCGAATTTTGTGCTATTTAAGCCCGTCGATCGTCAGGCCCTGCTCCGCTTGCTTCGGGCCACCCAAGGAACCATTGATCGCGAAAGACGACGATTCGCGCGCGTGAGAGTGCGCTGCGAGGCATTCATTTCAATGGGCCAGGAGCGCATGCGAGGCGTGACTGCAGACCTCAGCGCAACCGGCATGCTGGTCCAAGGAGAGTGTCGATTCCCGGTGGGCTCGCGCGTCGAATTTAGCCTTGACCTCGGCCGCAGTCACGCTGACATGCGGGGCACGGCTCGGATCGTTCGCTTCGTTGGCCAAGATTTCATGGGTCTCGAATTCCAGTCTCTCTCACCGCCCGAAGCGGAAGCGCTGGAAACGTTTCTCCTCCCTCACATTCTGGGGATGGGCAATTCCACGGGGGCCTTGTGATTCCCCGCCTTCATCCGGAAATGGAGCGGCATTGCCGAAGCCATCTTCCCGAGGCCAATCGGAAGCGCCGTGCCGGCGCCAAACCCGCCTTTTGGCGGGGTGGAATCCTTCGTGACTCTTCATATTTTTCGTCCGGTTCACGGCTCTTTAGGACGAGTGCAAAGCAGCGGCGCGCCGCACAACCGGCCTTACTTTTGTCGGGTTTGCGTTGGCTCATCGTCTCTGTGATTTAGGTCGAAGGGCAATCCAGGAGAACCACATGAGAAAGGGATTCGTCGGCGGTAAATATGAAGTGCATCTTCCGATCGCAGTGCGGGCACGGGGTGAAGATTTCATGACTGGCGTGACGGAATACATGTCGAACCACGACGTGCGTTTTCACTTGAAGAATCCACACACCCTGAAGCAAGGCACCGAATTGACGTTGTATGTGAGCCTGCCATCGGGACTTGCGGACGACAATCAAGTGCTTGTTTGCGCCCGGGGGCGGGTGTTACATGTTCGGCGCGCTTCGCAGTCGAGAGCCGGCTACGCCACCTTGACCGCTGCGATGGACTCCTACGACTTCGTTGGGGTACGCCCCGTGGATCCGGCAGGCCCAATGTCAAGGGCCGATTGGCCAAATGCCGCAGCTTGACCTGTCTTGCCGCTACGGGAGTCTTTGAGTCACCCGACGGCTGTCATCCGAACTTTGGCGCAGCCATTCTCGCAATTACCGCCAGCTGTCACCGGCGATTCTGTCCGAATGCACCCGGTCTCCGCTTCGATAGGTGTGGAAGTCGCACTCATGGATTCATGCTTAGCGACCGCTTGATTTGAAAGCGACATTCGGCACCGATAGCGCCAGCCCGCAGCACATAGCCTACTGTCCGGAGGCGCCTGGACTCATGCACGTTCTTGCCCGGCAGATCCTCGCGTTGTTTGTGCAGTAAAGCAGGCGTGGGAACCTCGGATTGCCAATCTTGAAACTGAGATTGAAAAACATTAGACTCCGTAGGCCGACAAGTCGAAGATTTAAGACCTTACGATCCGAACGTTTCTTGCAACCAATGCCTTAAGCGACTTCCCTTGTTGGCCTTGTTGTAGTTGGTTTTCTGGCGGCAGCAGTTTCCTGTTCAGCAACCAGCCGGGTAGCGACTCCTACTACTCTTCCAATCACTTCCGCCTCTTGTGGATAATCAAGCGCGCGAATATGTACCGGAGACAGCGGATGGGGAACAAGGAAGAGCCGCGCATCTTTCAGTTCACACCACGCGCAGGCATATCCCTCGTGCAGCTCAACGAAATAGATAGGGCGATCTAGTTCAGATCTCCATGGGCCTGATTCGACTCTGACGCCTCGTGTATCGATTTCTACGAAGGAGCCGGGTCGCAGGAGTGGGCACATCGTGAAATCCTGGAAGCCAATAAATCCGTACTGGTTCGGGGTCACGCTGATATTTTCAGCTAGTTTCCCAGGGAAGTTACTCCACATTCGACGCATACGACCGCCGTCAGCAACGTCGGCGCTCGTTGAGCCCGCGAAGTGCGCGGGAAGGTTCACGGTGTCGGATCCAGCCGATCCTCCGGGTTGAATCAGATCGGTACCGAGGAGGGCTTCCGGAAACCTGTAACGGGTAGCGCGAGTCGTATTGACGCCGAAAAGTCCCACCAGCTTCAAGAAGTCCACCTGATAAATGGCGCTCAAACTGAACAGCTTGTGAATGCCTGGGACACGGGCGCTATTTTCGATTTGAGTGAGCCACCCATTCGATAAGTAGAAATCTTCATTTCCCTCGGCTTCTGCGATTCGACGACTGAGGGCTTCCACCTGGCGGATGGTAATTCCAAGTCTAATTCGCAATCGCCGAAGCCACTCGGCTCCTGCTCTTAGATCCGGCGCAGGCCTATGGCAACAGCTTCCACTAAAGACTTTTTCGCTCATGGCCGAGGTTTGCCCCCTTTCCATTGGCGGTGCATCAATATCCGTGTGATAATTTCCAGATTCACTTCCCGGATCCGCGAGAATGTTCTCAGGCGTATTCGGCTTCGTCTGCTTCCAAATAGGCCTTCGTCGACTCCCGCTTGGCAGGTCTTGGCCCTTTTCCGGCTACATGCGTAGTGAACGAAGTGCCAGATTCCCAGGCGATTTTTTCCAAGCCGCCGGGCAAGCAGGGCCCCTGCGGTTCCCGGTCGTGGGCCTGGACCGGGCGGCGGTGTTTTTCGAGTGCCGTCTCGAACCGATCCGGATGCCTTGCCATGTGCCCCTCGAGTGAAACGACGGCGGTGCCCACAAACGGCCGTATGGGAGGTGAAGCATGGTCTTGGCGTTCGCGAGCGAAACCCAACCATAAGAGCAGGAACAAAGCGAAAAAATATACGTCGAAACAAAAAATTACTCGCACCGTCCTGTGCAAATCGGAGGCCCATGCCGGAGCAGAATCTGCTGTGCCTCCGCTCTTTAGGAAACGTCCAAAAGGCTTTTCGTATTCGAGGGGAGTCGACCCCTCACCTGCAGACGGTTCTTGACCGTATTCTTCGACTTAGAATTCACGGAGAAGCCGAAATAATCGCCTTTCTCGGTCCGATCAATCCTGGGAATGCGTACCGCAAACTTCACCCCAATGAAATCGATGTGAGGTCGGTGTTTTGACGCTCGTTAAATATGGCATCGCGCCACGAGTGCGTCACCCAGTTTAGTGCCTAACTACCGCCGCGGAACATGACGTCGCAGTCGTGGCTCGGCGAGTTCTCGGTAAAAATTCATGAGGTCGGTGTGCGGGGGAACGGATTAGACAGAGAATGTGATCGAACCAGCAGCACGACGGGAGGGGAATGCTCGAAAAGGACGGAGGGTTTCAGGGGAGATGAACGCACGCGGTGGACCGCTTGCGTGCGCAAACGGAACCGGATAACTTCTCTTGCAGCCATCGTTGCACCTTAGACGTGCGACTTGGTCAGGGGCGCGTTCGTGTTACTAGCACGGGCGCGTCCCGCTATTTCATCTGGTCTTCTTCTTGCGGGCTTTTCTGCCGCCTCGCCCCCAAAAATGACTGGCTTTGTACGCCTTGAGCCTTTGGATGTCTTCGTCGGACCACAACCTAACTTGGACGCCGCCGACGTGTTCGATCTCGGGTGCGGTTACTTTCTTGTCCCGAATCCAGCGGTGTAAGGTGTCAGGAGCCACGCCGACGAGTTTCGCCGCTTGTACCGTCGAGTAAGTCTTCATGGAAGATAAGTTATACCTATCTTATTTGTCAAGCAGAAAAGTCGGCGCTTGGTTCGCGCCAGGACTCCGCGCCTCGCTCACTGACAGAGTATCGCAGGTTTCGAGGGCATTCGCAGTTCCCGTTGCCAGCGTGGCTCGGAATCGGGATCTCTGTGCCTCTTGACACCTTCACATATTGTGAAGTATCATGCCACTGTGCATATCGTTACGCGCAAGCATCTGCACGAGGCCATGCGGCAGTACCCAGATGCGGCGGACGAAATCAAAGCATGGGCGGTAATCGTCAAAGGAGTTCGATGGCACAATTTCCCGGAGGTTCGCAGCACGTTCAAGGATGCCGACAATGTGAAGGGATACGTGATTTTCAACATTCGGCAGAACCGTTATAGGCTCGTCACAATCATTCATTACGCAAGAACAACGAACCACAAGCGGACCCAAGGGCATGTTTACATTCGCTCTTTCTTGACACACAAGGAGTACGACAATCCCGCGAACTGGGATAGGAAATTTGGTACAAAATGAGCACAACACTTCTAGCGAATCCGGCCAAGATGATCGCAAAGGGCGCTCCTCACCTCATACACAATGACGAGGAGCTGGAAGCGTACACGGACGCCCTGTTCCAATTGACGGCTCGCGAGAATCCATCTCGCTCGGAACGAGAGGCGATTGAGCTCCTGACCTTGCTGATCGAACGCTACGAGGAAACGCATTACCCGATTCCTCCCGCGGACGCAGTTTCCGTCGTGCGTTTGCTGCTGGAACAACAGGGCCTAACGCAGCGTGATTTGATCCCGGAATTTGGATCCGAAAGCGGCGTCTCCATGTTTCTGACGAAACAGCGGAAGCTCACGTTGCAGCAGGTACGGAAGCTAAGCGCGCGCTTCAAGCTTCCTGCTGACGCTTTTATGCAAAGCCGATAGCACAGGCCGCGCGTTTCCCGATGCGCGTGAGCGGGGTTTCGATCATTGCCCAGTCGCTGCGCCAGGGCAAGCAGGTTGTACGAGTTAGACCCTCACCGTTTTACGTGGGAGGATGGGTTGAATATGCTCGTCGTGCGTCCCGTCAGACGCGCTCGCGTCCTGCCAAGCTAAGCTGACGGAGGTTGGAATGACTCTGGAGAAAAAGATCCGGGAGAATCTGGCCTGATAGTCGGCGGTCCGAGTTTAAACCTGTCCCGGTCGATGACGAAATCCCTGGCTTTTGGTCGGCCTTCCGATCATCGTGTGTCGCAAACTGTGCCTAAAATCGGTATTTTGAAAAGGTTGGAATTTGGTGTCAACTGCCGGCCAATGGGTCGCGGCGTTGGAACGTCTGATACACAAGATCTACTGAGTATTTCATAATATAGTTACATTTATCAGTTTCTTGTGGTATGTTCGGCGTATGGGAAACCCCAGAGGAGTACGGCGCAATGCCGAACAGCTCAAGGAACTGGAACAGCGGCGTCTGCTTGGTGCACAGCTGTTGCGCCAGGGAGTGCCGCAAGCCGAGGTGGCTCGGCGCGTGGGCGTACACCGGCAGTCGGTAAGCCGCTGGGCCGAACAACTCGAACGCGGTGGGCGACGAGCTCTTAAGAGTGCCGGACGCACCGGGCGCAAGCCACGCCTGCGACCGGCCGAGTTGAAACGCATCGCGCGGGGACTCGAGCGCGGCCCCGAAGTGCTGGGATACGAAACCGGTCTATGGACCGCCTGGCGCGTGGCGGACTTGATCGAGCGCGAATGCGGTGTGAAGTTCTCCACCGTGCAGGCTTGGCGCATCCTGCGGCAACTGGGCTGGACACCGCAACGTCCGTCCGGCCGCGCATTGGAGCGCGACGAAGAAAAGATCCGCCGCTGGAAACAGCAACGCTGGCCGGAGATTAAAAAAAAGCCCCAAAAGAAAGGCGCCTCATCGTCTTCGTCGACGAAAGCGGATTGAGCGAGCGCCCGCACCGGAGACGCACCTGGGCGCCCAAGGGACAAACACCCGTGCTGCAATATCACTTCACGTGGAAGACGCTTTCCGCCGTGGCCGGCATCACCTTCTGGAATTTCTATTTTCGGCTGTATGCCGGGGCCATCCGCAGTCCGCAGGTGATTGAGTTTCTGGGGCATCTGCTCCGGCAGGTGGGCGGCAAGGTGCTGATCGTGTGGGACGGACTTCCCGCGCATCGCAGCCGGGCGGTGTGGGAGTTCGTGCGGCAACAGCGCGGGCGCATCTGGCTGGAATTTCTCCCCGCCTACGCGCCGGAACTGAATCCGACCGAATACATCTGGGGGCATCTGAAGCAACACGAACTGGCCAATTTCTGTCCCAAGGACTTGGGCGAACTGGGCGTGGCAGCCATCCGCGCTCTGAAGCGGATGCGTCGTCGCCCGCACTTGTGATGGCTTTCTGGCAGCAAGCGGAGCTCTTTCCGCTGTAACTATATTATGAAACTCTCAATAGTACGCATATATTTTGAGGAACACGAAGACGACTACGCCGGTGACCGAAACGTACAGCCAAATGGGGAACGTCCAGCGCGCAATTCGGCGGTGCATCGCAAACCGGCCCGTCAGCGAGAAAAAGAACGTCGTGAGCACCATCGGAAGAGCGACAATCGAAAGCGTCACATGACTGGCTAGAATCCAAAGATACAGGATGCGCGCCGGGCTGTGACCAGGAAAAATCGTATCGCCGTGCAGTGCGTGGTTCGCAATGTAGCTGATGAGAAAAATGGAAGAGAACGCGAAGGCTAGCAGCATGCTCGTGCGATGCGCTTGCCGGTTGTGGTGTTTGATGAAAGACAATCCCACGCAGAGCGCAATCGCGCACAATCCATTCAGAAGTGCGTTGAGGGCCGGCAAAAACATCCAGCGCCCGGTGAAATCAGCCGAGGCATGATGAACGTACACCAGCCACAGCAGGAATGACACAGCAAGGCCGCTCACCACGATGATCCCGCCAACGGTGGGGCGCGTCCCAATCTGAGTTTGTTCCATGATCACAATTAAATCACAAAAATCTATGCGCGAGTCAGCTCGTCTCAGAAGCGATGGGAACGCGGGTCGCATTGAGCCTCTGAAGTCGCCCGGGGACAATTAGGTCCCGTAGGAAAAAGAACAAGACCAAGCGTTGAAGTCTTTGATCGGCACGGAGTGCTCCATCGCAACGTTCATCACGCAGACCTTGACTGCGTTCAGGCCTTCGGGAATCGCGGCGACCCGCTCTTCGCCATCGAGAGACGCCAGCCCGAGTGCAACGGCTTCATACGGGGTGGCGGCGGACACTTGAACGGTGTGCTCCACACCGTCCATGTCACAGATCGCGACGCGGCATGACCGAACTGGCATGGATGGCGGCATAAGACGAAGAAAAAGCGAAAGTCAATAGCACTGGAGTGGAAGTAGTGACTCATTTTGAATCGTGACTGGAGGGACAGACTAACGGAATTTCAGGAACTCGCGGGCGCATTGGAGTATGCCGAGCGCTCGCGCCAGTTTTCGGACATGGCCTTCTTCGACTTCGTCGTGTTTTGGAAAAGCTGGGTAAGTAAGGTTGCCAAACCGAATAATCCGAAAATGGGTCTTTAATTGGATTTCGTGATTTGGAGCGCAATGGTCAAGCATACGCTCCACATCCGAGAATGAGATCATGCGCTATGCAGCTTTTACCATTTGCGGAACTGCGACATAGTCAGGCACGTTGTCTACTGAGGTATAACGACTATTCTCCCGATCAAGGCGCTCCACTGTGATCTGGGCAGGGCGCTTTTCGGGGTCTTCCTTCGGAAGACTTGCGAAAAATGGGTCTTCTGGGGCGGCCTTTCCAGAGCGCAATGCCCGGAAAGCCTCTAACCAATTAGCCTCTTCTTCGAGGTCTGGTTGCTGATAGAACGATTCCACTTCATGCCTAAACAAGTCGAACGTCGCAGCGTCGGATGCATAATCAAAAAGAAGATTTTTGTATGCGTTTCGGAAACGAAGGAACGCTTCCTCAGGTGTCGTGCCACTTTCCGCGATAGCCGCAGGGCGTACTCCGTAGAACCACCACTTACCGTCTTCCTCGCGGACAACTAGGGCGCGTCCAGACAGCGTGACGCCAGCGAGAAATCCGTTTCCAGACACCGTGTCCCTGAGTGCAAACATCACGGGATAATTCGGCATCGACACCCCTATCGGATTGGTGAGTTTAGCCTTGATTGCGCATGATGACATAGGACGCTTGTTTGAGAGCTGATAGTAGCAATGGAGGTGCTAGGGATGCAATAGCCTATATGTCGTAGTACCCCTAGCCTTCAGGCCGCTTTAGCTGTGCCTGCCTTGATCAAGCCCACGGTATCTCTGATGCTCCAAACGTGATAGGAGATACCACCTTCCATCGCTGGGCACAGCCCGGCAACTGTGGCGCAATTCATGTCGCTGTGGAAAGCGAGAGGTCTGCCGGATTTCTGGGAGCCGCGTCCCGAGGTGAAAGAAGCCCGGCTTTTTGATTGAACAGGCGAACGTGGAATTGACGCTTCCCTAGCTTCATCCGTTTGAAATCCGAACGCTACGGTCAGATCGGCTATAAGAAATTCTGCACCCGGGTTTTGAGCAGTTCCCTTAAGGCGTTGACGTTCGCCGCGTTTTCGAAGAAGCGTTTCGGAACGATCTCGGCCAGCTTTGGTGACCGATAAAGGACGAAAACCCTCTTGCCTTCCTTCCATTTCGTGATCGCGCCCCATTGCGTTTCTCCGGTCGAATGCAGCGCGACAACGCGGAACCCGACGTCGTCGAATTCGTAACGCACGCTGCCTTTCAAATTTGGAGTGCCCTTGAAGGTCTCGCGACAACGATTAAGAATCGCAAGCCACACAAACGCCGGGATCATCACGCCTACCGTTATTACAGCCACGTGATTCGCCCACCCGCCCTCGTCGAATATGAATCCAAGCGTTCCGTATAGGACTAGAATCGCGCCGAGACCAGAGAAAATAATTAAGTGATCGCGTGATATCACCCAAGTACCGCTCCAAACATCTCCGAGCGCGAACTGGCCAGAGGCTTCGATTGGCATAGAACGAGTGTTGGTTCCGAATTCCGCGCCTTTTTGGGCGGAAGAAATCCGGGGGATTCTACAACAGGCGGCGGATTATGTCCTGCCCCAGCGAGCAACAGCGCCCGCCCTGATGACTGAACGCTATTTCTCCACACTGATAACATCAAAGCCATCAGGAAGGCCGCAGCAATCGGAGGACAAAAACCGAGCCACCGGCAGGAATTCATCGCAACCTCTTTCCGGCGGCCGTAGGTCAAATTTGGGTGAGATTAGGATGGAAATTGCGGAAGGCACGAAGATAACAGCGCGAAACATCACTGGCTTATCGTACATCGGAAGCGCGTTAGTATTTCGGATTTGCCTAGTCGATGATTCTCGCCGCGTTGTTCCGGTCGAGGCTTATTGAGCAGCCAATACGCCGGGCGTACACTCTCAACCGTGCTCATCGGCGAACGCCTCCGGGAACTTCGCGAATCCAAGAATTTGAGCCAAGGTGACATTGAGAACCGGACAGGCTTGCTCTGCTGCTACACGGAAGTGGGTGCCTTACGGAGAAGGATCGGCGATGCCTCAGTCAGAAAAATTTTCGGCCTGTTCGGCGGCATACGCGTCGACCAGATGGTGGCTATGGAAGTGATCGGCCGGCTTCAGCCTCTGGGTGTGGAAGCAGCTCTTGCGGCGATCGAGGCGTGCCGGCAGGAGCGCTCAGAAAAGAAACGCCAACTGGAGTTCGCACTGCAACAGGCGCGCTATGAAGCGGCACGGGCACGTCGGCAATATGATGTCGTTGATCCCGAGAACCGGCTAGTAGCGGGAGAACTGGAGCGTCGTTGGAATGAGCATTTGGCTACGGTTCGCACTCTCGAGCAAGAGAGCGATCGCCTCGCTATTGTGGATGACCATGCACTGACGGAAGCCAATCAGGAGCATCTGATGATGCTCGGGCAAGATCTTGCCCGAGCATGGGACAGCTGCGTTTGACAACCTGAATTGGGCTCCTCCACATGGCTCAAAAAATGGCTCACGCGAAACGAACTAACGCGTGAGCTTTACTGGATCCAGGTCTCCACGGAACCGAGTCTGAGAAAGAGAACGATTCAGCGAGCGTTTCGCAGCTTACCGAAAAACCACCGGGAATCGGCTGCCGCAGGTCCCGCATTTGTAAGCGACTGACACAACTCTGGCTGCCGAAAGTGAGGGCAATAGCGAAGCACTGATTACTGCGGAATGCCAGCCGAGCCGCTCCTAGGGCAAATGACATTCGTTGAATTCCAAGTCGGACTCGCGCCGGTATCGCGATCTTGGGGCGGAAGACTCGTTTGAGTGCAGGAATAGATCTTGTAGCGTTGGCGGACATTGCCAACAGGTTGGGTCTGCACGCCGAAAAGCGTAGGAGTTTCAGCGTCGTTGGGCTGAAGAAATGCGACCGCAATCGCATTGGGACAATTATTCGTGATGTGCCAATCGCCGTGTGTCGAGTCCGCTTTGACAGAAATTACGTCACGGCACGGGCGATTTGGGGCGAGAGCGTGACTGGGCGGATGGCGTAGAAGTTCGAATGCCGTTCCACGGCCCCCGCGCCGATCGCAGTATGACCGCAGGTGGTCGGAGTCGTGACCGCGACACGGACGGTTCTCCGAGTATTGTCTAGCGCGTCCACGCGGGCTGCCGGTAGTCCCCGTGGTTGTTCTCGGATTCCCTCGCCCCCTCAGAGTGCATCCATTTCGCGCGGAAGCCCGTCAACGAGGAATTTGGACTTCGCGCCGATCTGTGCTCCGGGAAACCACCACCAGCGATCCGCGAACCCGAGGGCATTTCTCCGCTGTTGGGGACAGGTATGGCATCGTTTCGAGCTCCTCAGCACTTCAATCGGGGGTATGCAGACCGAACGTCGAGCTTTGAGCAATTCGCGCTTTCGGGATGATGGGCAAGCAGTCTTATGAAGTTGCGCCGTGCGCGTGACGGCGAGCAGTCCAGCCGAACCTCGGCGGCGCGGAAGCGCGGCGTGCCCCAGCTTAGCCTCGTTGAGCGCTCTGCCTATCGCCTCCCTGAAATCGACCTTCATGGCTGACCTCCTACTTGGAAACGTCGGGGACGTCGTACCGCGTGACCTTGCCGCCGGTGAAATACACGTCCTGCCCCTGCGTCCCGTATTCCCACTGGACGTGGGAGGTCCCCCTCGTGCCGAATATGCCGGTTCTTTGCATAATGACCGTGTAGATATGGTCAGGCTTGCCCCAGGCCATCTCCACCTCGGCCTCAGTGAACCCCATCTTGAGCGTGCCCTTGGCGATCACCTTGCACAGCCGCGCCTTTTTGTAGGTGCCCATGCAACGCAGGTAGACAGCTTTGTTCGCCGGCGCCTTCGCCGGGGACGCCAGCGCGAATGCCAGTGCGAAAAGCAGGCCGATTGCCGCCTTTGTCGCGTGTCGCATCAGAATGGCTGCCCCGTAGGCGGCGCGGATTTGCCGCCGCACATTTTGACCGCGTGCTTGAGTGCGTTGGCAAACCGGAACGAGTACTCGGGCGTACCGAATCCAAGACTGGAGTTCCGGTGCTCTACCGTTTTGATTTTGAGGGTCTTACCTTGGCGGTACGCCTTGATGACGGACGCCGCCGACCATCCGAAGCTGAATCGGTTCTTCATCTTCAACGCTATCGTATACGCTTGGGAAGAGCTGAACGCGACATCGTCGCCGGTGGCGATGACGCTCGCGGGGTCGATCCCCCCGAGGTTGACGACCATCCAGTCCGTGAAGCTGGGGATCGCCTTAGTGCCCGTGTAGCTCACTAATTCAAATCCAGTCTTGGAGCACGTGCTTCCAGGGACAACATAGGTCACTAGCCCGGGGTTCTCCCCCATAGGCGAGATAGGGTTCTGCGGTGCCGTCTCTGACATCCATTGTAGGGTCTGGTCGAGGGTGGGACCGCTGACGCCGGCCGGGGGCACAGCCGGAGACTTCGGGGGGTCGGGCACGCCGACGGTCTCGCTAAGACCTGGGGTCGGCGTGTTCTGCGCCGACGCCGCGACAGCGAACAGCAGTAAGGAAAGCAGACCGATTGTCGCCTCTGTCGCTTTCATGCCGCAGCGCCGTCCTTAATCACAAGCGAGACGGACCAAACGAGACCGGATTCGGCCACCACCGAAGGCGGCGAACCAAGCGGGCGTGAATGATCTGCGAGATCGGGTGCTTTGACCTTTTCCGGCTTACGGACGATCTCTACACAGGAAAATGGGATTTCCAGATGCGTAGTTGTCGTCATCCAAAGCGATCCATTATTGGGGTCGCCAGAGTTCGCATCGTTCCGTGCAGAGCGGGAAGACTGTGTTTCGACGATGTCCATATCCTGGCGAGCATCAAAGCTTACCGCGTAACGGATACGAGAAATCGACTCCGTTACCTTCAACCCTTGAGCATCGAGGTGGCCCTCTGTACACTCGCCTTTGTCGTTGTGGTTCGTGCACAAAAATGTCTCCCCAACCTGCGATTGCTTGTCCGGGCCTGGAACGCCCGCCTGTTGGATCTCCTCCTGTATCCATTTGACCGTGTCACCGTAAGACGTTTCATCGCTAGTCCCTGCCGATCGTACGACCGGCTGTTGCGGCGAAACCCCTGCTGTTGTGGCCGCCGGTGCGGCCGCTGATTGCGCCGCGACCTGTGCCTTCATGCACTTTTCCAGAAGGCTCTTTACACCTGCGTGCCTCTCCACCCGCGTCAGTTTTAGCCCCTGAGCGAAATCGTCGATAACCTTGTCGCATTGCTGCTGGACCTGTAGCGAACCGCCAGCAGCCGCGATTCCTATCGCAACAAGCTGGGCTTTCGGAAACATAAGCATTGCGAGGACCTCAAAACGCGGTTTTCGGAACTAGTTCTGGGTGATCCTTACAAAGTTCGACAAGGTGGTTCAGTGCGGCCACCATGTGTGAAGGAATCGTTTGGGCCCCAGCCGAGTTAAAGGGTATCGATAGTCCCGGATTCATGTAATCGGCATGGAGAAAAAAGGAGCCCGTTGTGTCGGTAAACTCCTTCCATTCTGTGATTGAATTTGTAACGTGAGCGGGCACTGTTCCGTCAGCATGAATTTGGTTTGTTGAATCAGGAAAACTGGACTCATGCCAGGTGATCTCACCGTTTTCTATTTGCACACTCACGAATGGCGAGGCGGATGGCACACCAAATTCAGTGGACAGTACCGGAAAGACGAAATCCACTTGCAAATGTGAATGATTATCACTGTCTCCGGCATAATGCACGATAGAGACCGTCATACTGTCACACCCGTTGAACTGCATCAGGTATTGCTGCGATGAGGTGTAAACGTCCGCGCCGCTGTACTCCTTTGTCCAGTTCATGCTCGGGTCACCGGCTTTGCTGATGTTGGCCTGTATCCATTTGACCGTGTCCGCGTAAGACGGCCCATCGTTCGTCGCCGCTGGCTGGGATGTAGGCTGCGGCGGCGCAACCGTTCCCGTCGGAGGCGCCGGCGCTGGCGCCAACTGCGCGGCAATCTGCGCCTTCATGCACTTTTCCAGCAGATTCTTTACGCCTGCCTGCTTGGCCGCCGGCGCCAGCTTCAGCGCTTGCGTGAAGTCATCGATGGCTTTGTCATATTGCTGCTCCACTTGAAGCGCGCCTCCAGCCACCACGTACGCCTCCCAGCGCGACGGGGCCGCAACAATGGCTTTCTGGCTCAGCGTGGCCGCCTGAGCTGCATTGCCCGCCTTTAAATCGGTATGCGCCTGTGCGACGAGTTGATCATAGCTAGCGGTCTGGCCGATTGCCATCGCCGTTACCAGAAGGCCCGCTGTGGCTGCTATCGCAATTCGAGAGACAAGGCTCATTTTTCAGTCCTCCGCGCGATGCGGCTCCACTCACCGCACCAAGCAGCGATGAAGGGAAACAAACCGATCTGGATTTTCATTTCACTCTTTCCTTTCGCGTCAGACTTGCAAAAACACTTCTACTACTTGCCAGGCGTCTGGCACTCCGTCCTGACTTGGACCATACATTCGTAAACCGTATTGCCGTTTGCGGTGATGGGCGCGCACGAATCCGATACCGTCTCATCCTGAACCGCCATACCGGGACAGGCCTCGTGAGCCTGATTTGTTGCCTGCTGCAGCGCTTGTGAATCTGCGGCGGACTGGTCTGCGTCTGTGCCGCTCCCAAATCCGGACGTGTAGATGATTCCGGCCCAAGCCACCGCCGAAATCGAACACGCCAAGAGTGCGATTGCTGCTAGTCGAGTGAATCTCATCTGCTTTTCTCCTTTAGGTGGGGCCTCAGTCCTCACAGCTTTCCTGTGACCGGTGCAACCCCCTGATGCGCGGGACAGAACGGAGCGGATGGACAGCTGGCCCAGGTCATCGCCGTGCAAGACACCCCTTTTTCTGCTCCCAGAACAACACGCCGTAGTTGCTCCGCCAATGGTACTAATTACAATACGGTATTGAACGTTTAGGCACCTTCGCAGGCTCGCAAGCGGACAGAGCAATCTTTTCAGAACGCATGCCCCACCGATCAACCTGTCCTTGAAATGCCCACGAATAGCGAAGGGTGGCGAGCTGTACGTCTCCTCGACAGCAGCAGCTCCGCATCGAGGAATGGCAAGGCGAGCAGACCGTCTGATTCCATCGATCTTTTGACCTGAGGGCGTTCAGGGAGCAAATTCGCATTATACATTGGCTCGGTGTGTCCTAATTTGAGCACCGATTTTGGCACTGCCGCTGATGGTGTGCCTACTAAATGGGAGATAGCGAACGCCCCTTGCGGCTGTCTACCGCTATCCGCAACGCCTCAAAAGCGAAGAACCACGCCACCACCAAACTGCTGCAAAGTCAGGTTGGCCGTTCCGAGCGGCGAACTCGAACCAAAAACCTGCCCTACGCCGTACTCGCAGCGCAGATCGATGTGCGGGACGATCGTAAAGTCCGCGCCCACCTGGATCTGGTATGCGGTTCCGGCCGATCCCGAAGACGATACATATTTGCCATCATTCGTCGTTGCCGCGCCGATCTCAGCCTGCGCATAAGCCCGCACAGCAGTAGCCGGTTTCAGATCGGCGCGGAAGCCGACAAAACCGGCCGACACCTCATTACCATAGCCCGTACTGTTGGAGCTGCTCGCATGCATCCCGCGAAAGTCCAACCCCAAGCCGACCGGCCCGGCGTGCCCGAAGTCGTGATACAGCCCAAATGTCTCGCCATAGGCGATAAAGCTGCCGGAGCTGCCAGCGGCAGTGTCCGCACCCACATTGGGCCCCGCAAGGCGAGCGCCAACACCCAGCCCATAAAAGCCTGTCTGCGCGTGGCTCAACGGCGCGAGGCAGGTGGCTGCTGCGCACGTCAGGAGAGAACAGAGAAGTAATCTACAAATCTTCATCGCTGACCAATCGAGCGTGGGCGTACCCGCTGCTTTTGCAATCGCGAAGACTCCCGGCCCGAAAATCAAGCAGTTCAGCAGTTTCATTGTTCTCCTTCCCTCAGAACGGTTGTTTTTGCTGTGCTGGCGCCTGATAGGTTCCCTTGCAGATGTCGACCATGTGCTGGAAGGCGGAGGTGAGACGCGGAACCATGCTCTGCGGGCTTGCCGGTATGGGCATGTTTGCAGCGGCATTGGGTGAATTGTCCACGATCAGGTCATACTCGTTGTGTGAGCCAGCAAAATTGTCCCCGCCACCATATGTAACTGCAGCTACATTACCCGTCTGAAGATCGATGGTCTGGTCATTCGGATTAAAACCCATCTGACCATGACCTATGCTTGTTACGGCACCGAGAGGAATTTCCACAGAACCGGAATTGCCTGCAAAGGGCTTTGAACCTTTCTTGTAGTCCCCCGCGTACCAGTTCGAATCAAATCTCAGAACGCACAGGTTGTCGATCGAAGCATTCGAATAGACCACCCATTGGCTGCCGAGGTTGTGGCCGCCGTACTGGTCGACTGTAGTGACGATCCAGTCGCGTGTTTCCTCGAACGACGGCCCCGATTTCGCTACCGGAGGCGGCACGTCTGGCGCCGGCGGCGTCTTCTTCTTGGCCAGCGCAGCCTGGGGCGCGACCAGCGCGACGAGAAACAACGTCGTGATCTCGAAAATCCTTGTCTTCATTTCCTCACTCCTTTTGAAACTTCCGCTACTTGTCGCAAAACCCTCCATTCGTCCTGCTCTTGCGCCTTCCGGCTCTGCTGTCCGATCGATTTCACTTCCGGCGAGCTACCGGCAATCGACCGATGTTGAATTGTACGTGGGGACGACGTTGGTCGAAGTGTCAATGGGCGCTCCCTGCGTGCAGGCCCAATAACGATAGGGGTAGTTCGAATTGCCCACAAGCCGCCACATTCCTGATCCGAGATCGAACGTTTCGTCGTCGCCGTTCGATTCCGTGAAGACTACGTACTCGTAGGTGCCGACACAGTTTGAGACCTTCCAGGAGCCGCTGGATGCAACGACGTTTACGCATCCATTGGGCGTCGAAACCGGCTGCGCAGGCAGCTGCCATGCGTTCAAGGTGGCTGCTGCGCCCATATTTGGCTGAGGCGCGGTTGACTCCGCCCCGCGCAGTTGAGCCGTTGCGAGGCCGGAAAACACAACCAACCATAGAGACAGCAGCAAGGCTTTGGTGAGATAGACAGCGTTTTTCATTTTCCTCTCCTTGTGCGTCGGCTAAACCGGCGATACCTCCAAAACTTTTTACTCGGCTCATTTCGTCCCCGTTGTCTGCGGACGGCGCGCGTCGGCGACAAGAGGACGATTTCAGATGCCTGGTGATTCTTCTACCCGAGGACGCCCTGGTTTCATTTTCGGGGAGAATACGATCTCAGCACACGTCCCCGACTAGGCACAGATGCCTTAACTGCCATTATTCGATCTGAAGCGACGCGGCTCATCGCGCCATGTCCCGGATGAGCGCGCTCGGAACGTCATCTACTTGCACTCGCTCATTAACCGATCGGTTACACTCATTCACACGCGGGACTTGCGTACCATTGCTCGCTTGTCGATGCCCTCGTAGCATGCAAGCATCGGGCGACACGCCGCACGAAACTCGAAAGACGCGATCTTCTTCCATACTAAATGAATGCATTGCGGGTTGCGGTCTGCACCGAATTCGCACAGCAATCAGCGCGCACCTCGTACGAAGCAAGTCTGGCTGTCAACGGACGTCACGCACGGCGCCATGGAAAAGTTCCGAGAATGACTGACAAGAATTCGCAGGCAAAAACGAGGGACCGGAATGACTAAGTGTCGCATGAGAATGTTTTGCATCCTCGCAACCGTATGCAGTATTTTCCTAGCCGTCGGAGGCGCGGAACTGGCTTTGGGCGCGGCTCCGAAACGGCGCCAAAATCAAACTGATAAAACGGGCTTCGTGACCATGACGCCGGACGAAGTCCTGGCGCGTCTCGTGGCTGCCGATAAAATAAAAATCAAGGACCCCAAACACAGATTGCTTGACAAGTGGCACTTAAGGTGGTGCAACGGCGGTATAAACGTCAACGCGGAGCGGGGTAGAGAGGCTTCGTGTGCGAACAGATCCGCCTACGAACAAATCAACATCTCCGATTCATCCCTTCTGCAAACAGCCATGGAGATACTCTTCCGTAGCTGCGGAGTCTACGCCTCCTATCCCGATAATGATGAAGGGGTTTCCTGCGGCATGTTAGGAAGATTGTTCTTCCGTATAGGCAATGCGCCGGCGGCACGAGCGGTCTGGGAACAGGCGCCAGATTGCAATGTGCTTGACCGCGGCGGGCATCCAGTGAACGGTTGTATTGACGCAATTTTGGGACCGTCAGGAGCCATACTTACGGAGCCATCGGGCCAAGAATATCAAACTTCGGATGCAGGGGTGGATTGGTCGTTCGGAGGCGTCAACTATATGGAGGCGTATGCGTCGGAGCCGCAGGAGCTTCTGAAGCTCGCCTCGGATGCCTGCTCAAAAGACAATGATTACGGAGCCTGCCAATTTCTTGAAGGCAAAGGCGCGAATATCAACCTGGATTCTGTTGCTGCTTACAATAGCCGAAGGATCCAGCAGAATGGGAACGCAGAAGCTGCGGCAGACCGAGTCGCACAGATCAACGCAGAAGAACATCAGGAGCGCGTCAATGCCTTGGTCAGTGCTCTGTCGAGCCTTCCAGGCGCTAACGACCCGAATGCAATTGTTGACACGGCAAATCAGGAGGCCTCGCAGATGGTCGCCGTCGGCGCAGCCAACGACGCCGCCCGCGCCCAAGCCGGCGTGCAGCAGGTGCAAGCAAACGCTCAGCAAACAGTGCAACAAGCTGCACAGCAGACGACGAATCAGCCCACCAGCACATCGTCAGGTAGCGGGCCTGTCGCACCGGTTCTCCCGGCTAATTGCATCGCTGTGAGCGAGAGCAGCCGTGAAGAGGCGGCCTTCGGAGACTGGATATTCACCAATAATTGCGGAGTGGGTGTAAACATTGTTGTTACCGGCCCCCCCGACCCGCAAGTTACCGGAAACCAGTACGACATTTATCAGAACAGCTGGCTCGCCCCGGGGCAATCACTGCGAGGCACGCAAGCAAACGAGCCTTACAAATACTTCGCATGCCCGAGCCCTTGGTCAGCGTTTGACGGCGCGACATCGGCCGGAAACATCGTTAACCCACGTTACGAAACTACTAAAACCGTCTGCCTTCAGGTGGATGCATCCGGAAACATCATTGCGCACTAATCCTCACATGCCGCCTGACGCAATTGCGGCGGTACCAACAACCAAAATCACAAGGCCGTGATCACGTATCCTGCTGTCAACGGTGTAGTGGGAACCTTCCAAGAGGTCAGCTTCCTTCCGGCACCGCGAGAACGGCTCGGACGAACTAACGGCGAATTCTGACGCGGCCATCATCACGGCCATCCATTACTCGCCGAAGGCGATTACGTGGTCACTCAGTCTCAGAGCCTGGTTGGCATAGCGCTGAAAGATTTCAGGGTGAGCGGAAGCTTGGCGTTGTACTTCGGCTCCGTGCGGAGCCGAGCTTACTGAGGTCTTGACAGGAAACAGTCACAAACACTGTAGATACCACTTTCGCGCGACCCGATCACGCGTCCCGGACGACATCACCCGTGCAGCCGTTCTGAGGTGCCGAACAGGCGACAACCCTTGCGAAAAATGGAACTGTCGGTGAAGGGTGATTTCGGAACGGCCCCACTTCTACGCGGAGTGGGGCTCTGGGGAAGCGATAAACACGATGCGGCTAGTTTGGGGGGAGAAATTACAGAGGGTGGCGACGACGCCTCACTCGCCTCTTTTTCCGGCAACGTAACTTAGACACGTCCTTAGCTTTTCTTCCATTCCGCGCTTCGTGATCCTTACGGTGTCCCTCGCCAAAACCTCGTTCGCGCCGAACGCGGGGCGATCTCCTAGAGACAAACTGCCACCCCGCTTGTTAACAGAAGCGCGTTGATTGTTGTTGGGGATGAGAACGGATGCGACAAAGATTGTGAGCGTAGGCAAACGGAGATATATTGGTTCTAAGCTGAAGGGCAAAACGGAATTCCCAGTCTAAATTCATCGAGGAGGAATCATGTCCAAAGTTCTCGCTCTCGTTTTCGCAGTGTTGACCTCGGCCCTGTTGTGCTCTGCGCCATCGGCATCAGCCCAGGTCTCCATCAGCATTGGAGTGGCACCCGTGTGCCCCTATGGGTACTTCTCGTACGCTCCATACAACTGCGCACCTTATGGCTACTACGGGCCCGATTGGTTTGTTGGCGGCGTGTTTATTGGGGCTGGCCCCTGGTTCCACGGCCCAGCCCACTTCACCGGCCACGTCGATAATCGGTTTGACCCCCGACACGGTTACAAAGGACCGATGCCTGCGCGCGGAGATCAGCCCAACAACAACTTCCACGGCAACGAGGCGAGAGATGGGAGAGGTCACGTAGTCAAAGAGAATCATCCCGCCACCAATGAACACGCGCTCCCCGGACATCAGCAGAGTGGCGGCCACGCCCAAGGCCACCGCTAGAACGCGATCTGCTGGAACGAGCTCTGGCCGCCACGAGCCGATAGCAGAAATCCTGACACGGTGAAGGCGACCTTCGGGAACATTGCGAGTCAGACGTAGTGCGGGAGCTAACCCCGGGACTTGGCTCAGGTCAGTTTCTTTTGTCGCGCAAGACTTTCATCAGGATGGCCACCAAGTCCAGATCGCTGAGTTTCTTCTCGCACAGTTCTTTCAACTGCGCCGCACTGGCCTGGACGAATTCCCGGCTCACGCTGGATTTCTTGATCCCGTACCCGGAAAGCACCGAGTGGACCGCACGCTGGTAATTCCGCGAGGTCCGTCCGGCCACGATGCCTTCGCGTACCGCGCGCTGCCGCCGTCCGTCGTGTTGCAGTCGCGCGTAACTGTCCAGTTCTACTTCCTGGCCCTCGCGTGTGCGCACCCGCGGCCGCGTCACCGCCACTTTCTGTCCGCTGAAAATCACGTAACCCGGCTGCCGCCCCCAGCGCACTGCACCCGACTCTGGCCCCGGACGGTGCGGTGGCCCTACGCGCCGCGTGACCTCATCTTCCAGAATGGCCCGCAAAATCTGCATCCCAGCTTCACCGCTCAGTTGCTCCACCCGGGGCTGCAAATCCTCCCACACCTCCAACAGCGGCAGCGGCACCTGGACGGACACTTCTTTCCGCCCCCATACTTCGAACTTCCCCTTGGACTTGACTGGCTTTCCCTGATAGTTTTTTCTCACAGCGGCTCTCCTCCTAAAAAGAGATCTCACCCCAGACTCTATCCGAGTCTGGGCCGAGAGCCGCTGCTTCTGTTTCAGGTTTCAACTAAAGGCCGGACAACTTCATTTTCCTTCAAGCTAGTGAGTAACGAATCGTGCGAGTCGCGCCCTCCGAAATTTCGCGCCAGGCACGAAATTGGGCGAGGCTCGGAGCAAGGCGGAAATCGTGAGGCCTTCGGCGGGGATGGGTTTGCGGCGCACATTGGTGGAATGCGCACCTCGCTCGCAGCGGCTGCCTAACGACGTTTTGGGTGGTCGAGTGAATGGTGCAAGGGCTCGATTTCGCTCTTGAGAGATATCGTCGCGGCCTCAGCAATCCCTAACTCTGCAAGAGACTTCCATGTCCAAGATGGTCCATCAATTGCCTTACCCGCAAGGATACCGTCCTTCTCGGTCCCCGATATTCTTTCAAATGCGAGTGCTTCGTGACTTTCCGTTTCGATTTTCAGCATATAGGGAAGAACCCGTTTCTGCCTCACCGCTTCTTCTAGAAGTTCCCTTTCAACCTCCGTGATACGTTGAGCCAGTTCATCCGATAATTTTGCGTGCGCCAGTTTTATTTCCTCGCGTCGATGTTCCACTATTCCCGTCCATCGTGTCGGCTTGCTGGACACAATTGGTGGGCTCGGTGAGAGTTGACTCTACAACAACACGCTGCTAAGGCGCGCGTCTGCAAATTGCGCCGCGAGTCCACAGCAAAATTGTTGCACAGCTGAGCCCACTTTCGGCCATATTGGAGAGAGAACGTGCCGATCAAGTTAAGGGCACGCCCCGTGCTGGTAGAATCGCGCCGAACGGAGAAACTCGTCGGTTTCCGCAGATTAAGCAACTTGGGAGGCTCTCGCCGTCGTAGAACAGCGCGTACATCGGAATTTCGAGGGCGCGAGCATACTTCTCCAACGTTGCTATGCTCGGGACGGTTGCACCGTTCTCCACACGCGATGTGTAGCAACGGAATAGTCCAGTGCGCTTCTCGATGTCGCTCTGCGAGAGCGCCTTCCGTTGGCGCAAGGCCCGCATACGTTCCCCAATCAGCATGAGTTTCATCTTTATGTTGAAGTCGGTATCCTAAAAACCCGCAAGTATAACGCCCGAACTTGCCGGCACCGACAAAAGTCAGGGATTTGCCCGATGTTGCTCGGGATAAGATCCAGTAAGCTCTGCCGCAACCATGGGCGACCAAAAATCGTGGACCTCGCTGTACGATCTGTTTCGAATCGACGACGGCTACCCAATCTGGTGTACGCAAGTGATGGGCCTGATGGACGCGGGCTTCAAGCTTCGCGAAATAAGCTCGAAAAGCCCCAACGAATGTTACGCCGTTCACCAAACGACAAACGATGTTGTCGCTCGACTGAATGTGCCAGCCGCCCGCAAGCGCGCGGCACGAGTGTTTCACGTCGCCTACGATCTGATGCTGGCAGGTAAATTGGCTCAGGAACTGCCGTCGCACGGCCTGCGATTAAGCTACGCCGCGGGCGACGATCTGGTCTACACGATTCTCATGACGCCGATGAAGTGCGACGTGTTTCTCTTGGGAGACGCCGCGCCTGTCGAAACCCGGCGCGATGCTGCTGCATGGTTGATGGAGAATTATCCCAACGTCCCGATTGTCGCGCTCAAATTGTCTTCCGAGCCGGATGTAGACCACGTCCAATTTAATCTAGACCTGGACGGCGAGGGAGCGTTGTTGCCAACGCTGGCTCAGGCCTTGAACTGGCGGCGACGGGCCGACTAGGGCTGAGCGTTTTTTGTCGGTCGAATCGAGGCCGTTTCATCGAAGTATGTGCTCGACTCGAACGGCAGACGACACGGTGATTGCGTTCACGCCTGCCGGTATCTCTCTTGCCTACTGGCTATCCCGAATCGCTCGAAGCTCTAGTGCAAGGGCGTCGTAGAGGCTCGACGCGTTGACCTCTGCGGTGTGCTCGACGCCCTCCAGATCGCGCACTGTGACTTGTAGGCTCGCGCTCCCCTGTTGGCGCAGGTTTACTCGACCCGGGATCGATCGGCCGGCAATTCGGAAACTGTCGAGAAACGGGGTTCGAGGAGATCCGGCACACTCATGAGCCGCTGTCGGCCACGCCTACTCGAAGCGGACTCGGCACTTAGGTCGCCGCGCTGTGCTATTTTCCTGCCGATACGAAAGCGAAATGAGCGAAATGCGACTAACCTACGTTGACATTTAGGAAGCACTCCTGCCAGCATTTCTGGAAGTGCTCGAACGGATTTGGGAGGCTTCGGCTCCTACTACCATCTAGAACCACGAACACCGGGGGAAATGCCGGAAGCTCCCTGCTAATCTGGAGACTGGCGTTCATCAGGCAATAGACGTAGTCCACATACACGCCGCGTATACAACTTGGCCAAATTTAGCTGCTTTAGCGTTTGTATCCGAACTGAATTTCCAGTAAGTTGCGTGGGGCCAATGAAGCGGTATGTGACGACTCCCTCCTGCATCCACAAAGCCGTCGGACTTCACAAAGTCCCGGAATGTCACGCTCTTGAATGGCCAATGTCTCCGTCTCGTAGTCCGACGGAGGAAAGGGATGAGCAATCGGTCTACTACGCGGCTTTCCCCCAGGGTGCCCACATAGCGGGGACTCGCATTTGCACGTGGGCGGCGTCATGGAAAGACGGTTATGTCCCCCTCACTTGGGATGGGGGGAGACCGCAGACTGACTCATCGACATTGCCTTGGTCCCCCCAACCGACTTATTGGACTTGGATGGACGCTTCACCGGAGACCAATGGGATCCCTTTCTGCTGAGAATCACGTCCGTTCACCTGCAGGATTTCGAGCGGCGAGGTCCCCGGAGCAACCGCGCGGACGACCAGTCCGAGAAGAGTGCCGCTGCCCGAAACGCCGTGGGCGTTCGGCTGGCGGGTTATAGAAGCAATCACCTCGCCCGCCCGCTGATCGACACGATCGACGATGGCGATCGTCTGATCGCCGCCCGCAAGAAAGCCACCATCACGAACGTCTTCGATCTGGATGACAGCCGGATTGTAGTGAATTAAAAGTGGAATCGAAAACAGATCATGAACTCTCGATACCGCCAGCGCAACCGTCGCGGTGCCACCGACCTTCAAACTGAGGCTTGACGGCTCGAAGTACAGCTGACTTGCCGCCGCTGCCGGGGCCTGCGCGAGAGGAGCTACGGCCTCCGCAAGCGGAGACGCCTTGGTGCTTGATACGAGCGGGTCCTCGCTCTCGCGAAAAACGCGTGCATTAGTGTCCGTTCCGGACGCGATCCAGCGCAGATCAGCCGGCGTACTGTCCGGAAATCGGACGATATGAGGCGTAACGACGATTAGGACCTCGTCGTCCTGCACTTCCTTGCTGTTATCTGAAAAAAAGTACCGGAGAAACGGAAGCTGGGCGAGGCCCGGCCAGCCGTTGACGGAACTGGTTTCTGTTCGTTGAATTAGTCCTCCAAGAATGCTGACCTCGCCGTCCTTTAGGCGCACGTCGTGCTCGACACTTCGTTGGCTGATAATCGGCTGCTCGATTCCTCCGATGTCTTCCTGCCCGGTTACCGACGAGACTTCGACCTTGAGCTTCAGGCTTATTTCGTCGTCCGGATGAACGTACGGCGTGACGTCCACATTGACGCCGACATCGATGTACTGAAATTGAGTGTTCACGAGTGGACTCACGCCCGAGGTGCCACCACCAATTCCGGCTTGAAAGCTCCCGGTTGCAACGGGCACCCGGTCGCCAATCTTGAGAGTCGCTTTTTCGCCGTCGGTGACGCGGACTTCAGGGTTCTGGATAATGCGGGTTGCGCTGTCGGTCAGGATCGCGTTCGCAGTGGCTCCTGGAAGCGTGATGCTGTAATCGGCGCTCGAAAGATTCTTCAGATTGTTGAGAGTCAATTGCGAGCAGGATGAACTCGCGCTGCTTGTCCCGCAATCGGAGCCGCCGCCATTGGGCGTGAGCGAGGTACGCGGCGTAAATGTGATCGACGTGGACTGCCCTGGGAGAATGCCGAGATCATGCAGTCGATCCAGGCTCGTCTGCAGAATCGATACCTGCAGCAGGACCTCCGGCTTTGCCTGGTCGATGTCTTGTATGATCCTCTGCGCTAGATCGAGCTTGTCGGGAGTGTCGCGAATGACGATCGCGTTGTCTTCGTTGACCTGCTGAACTCTGCGCAAGTCGAGGAGTTGGCGGAGCCCAGTAACAATCTCCGTCAGATCTTGCGGCGTATCCGCGTTCTTCATGTAGAACGTACCGACGACCTCCTCCTCAAGGTCGCGTCGCTTTTGCGGATTGTCGGGAGCGATGAGGATCACCGTGCCGGTCATGGGCTTCCAGAACGCTTTGCTTTCAGCGCACACGGCATCGAGCGCCTGCTCCAGTGTCACCCCAGGCAACTCAACGGAAATGCGCCGCGACACGAAATCGGGGTCGAAGATCACGCTTAGACCGGCCAGCTTACCGATGGTCTCAAACACCATGCGCGAATCTTCCGTCGCGCGAAAGTTGATCGGCGCGCGAGACAGGGGTTTGAGTTCGGGGGGACCTGAGAGAAGCATGGCTGGTTTGGCCGCCTGCCGCTGGCCGTTCTGCGGCTTTGGTTTCTCCGCCGCTTCGATCAGCGCGAGCGTGCGCTGCGCCCCTTGATCGGCGGCTGAATTCGACGGGTCAACAGTCTGAGCTCTTTTGAATTCAGCCAACGCCAGATTCAAATCACCACTCTTGAGGGCCTTCTGGCCGTCCTCAACGTGCAGTTGCCCGTCTTGAAATCGCGCACGCAAGGCCCACAGCTTGTACTCCGGGCTTTTCGGATTGGAACGCAGAGCATTCTCGAAATGTATGAGGGCGGTGTCGTAGTCCTGAAGCCCTTCGGCGCGAGCGCCAGCCTCGAACTCCGCGTTGCTTTTAGGACATCCGGCGATGGGAAGAACGGCGAGCAGCGTGAGCGCCAGCCTTGGACGATTCCTCAGCATTTCGCCGCCCGGCATGGCGCCGCAAGACGTGCGGCAGAACCGGCGTTCGAGGGGCTCGGAGCTAGAAGCCAGCCCCGCCCACGGTGGAGGACCGGGGGCGGGTTGGTGGTGCTTGGCAGAGGTAAAAGGTATCCCCACCTGGGAGTGACGGCCGGCGTCTTCTCAGCGATGTGGGATCGAGGCGCTTTCAAAGGACGAACTCGGTGGGGGCGAGCTCGCTGAAATCGTTCTAAGCAACAATGGTGCATTCCTTGGGTGAGTATCGCCACAGCCAGAGTTCTGCTAAAAATTTGGCTCATCCTAACGCGTTGGCGTCGGCCGGGCGCGCCCGCGCGCCTCTCGGCTCTCGCCGTCCCCTCCAGTAAAATTTCTTCTCACTCAGCCAAGACGCGTTCGCTTCCCTGGGGGTTGTGCGGATTCTGTCAGGAGTTGGTAAACAGTGAACTTACAAGTACATTACAAGTAGGGAATGCAAGGCTTCGCATCGGGCGCGGGCTGATCGCGTTTCTGGCCCCGCGGTCCGTCGATCTATTGGTTCGTGTGATCCGCGATTGCAACAGAGCCATCAACAATCTTAAAGCCCTCTGGGACGGTAAACAGCGACGGATCGGGTTCGGTGCGGGCGATGTTGGTGAGCTCGAACGTTTGCTCGCCAGAAAGGGGATCGGTCCGTCTGCTGTAAATCACCGTATCGAGATCGGGAGACATCCACACCTCGTTGACGATCTTGATCGGTTGACTATTGCCGATCTGGCCCGCCGGAATTGTTGTTGTCGTGCGCGTGCCATTTACGAGCAATCCGTCCATGGTTTGAGAACCGAGGCTGTCAGTGCTCACCTGGTGCTGCTGGCTCGCACCGATTGCTGTCCGTGGCCCGGTTAGTGCTTCGCCGAATACCGGTGCCGCGGACAAGCCAAGGCCGCCCGGTCCTATGTGAACAGCCAACCCGCCTAGGTCGGAATCTGGCTGCGAATTGGCACTCTCGGCGGACGATGGAAGCGGCATTTCTTGCGCAATCTTGTCTGTTAGGTCTAGCGAATAAGCTGTGCGTGAAACGGGGTCCTGAATAAGCGCGATGCGAGGGGCTTTGGAACTCGCCAGCCCGATCGCTGGCGGCAGAAGCTCCTGACGAACGCGTCCCAGGGAGTCTCGCGCGATCGAGCCGGTGCTTGTCTGGACGATCCGATTCCCGTCCGCAAGCGTTTGGATGGACTTTGTATTGATGGTCGCAGAGAAGGGCGCGCCCTCGACCGGTGCACTTCCCGCGATGGCCGCTCCTGCCCAGCCAGAAATCTGGATTGGCGCAGGCACCTGGCTTTGAGCGAGCAGGCAAGGCGACGCGGCAAGGAAAAGCAGCAGCATTTTTTTCACGTCTAGATCGCCTCGTTTCGAAGATTGAAGTCGCGGCCAGTCGGGAAACTCGCCGAACGAGCAGGCCGCTAGTGGCAGTGTGGTGCTGAAAGCTCACGGGCACCGTAAGAGTTCGGTAAGAACGCGGCTTACAAACAACTTACAAAAAAGGGGAACCAACTAGAACGAGAACTGGATTGAGATGCGGCGTTCTTCGTTGACTAGAATAGTCGCCGCGATGTCCAAGCTCGAGAGAGCGATGCTCCGCCGGGTCCCTGCGGGCGTCATGTAGATTAACTTGTCTCCATTCTGGGTGAAGGCGATGGCTTGCAGGCGGCTTCCGTTCCGGAGTACGAGTTCCAATTGTCTTTCCTCCGGAAGAGGCGGAGCCTCGGGTTGCGTCGCAGTTGCAGCCTGCTCGGGCGTTTGGGCCGCAGGCGGCCGCTCTTCGACGATAATGATTTGAGGCTGAGTGGACGTTTGCGCAGGTTGCCCTGATTCAACGGATTCGTCGGGAACAACATAGTCGCTGCCAAGGAGAAAATAACCCCAGCTTGGCGCCTCGGAACATCCCAGTTGTTCCAGTTCCTGCAGCTGTAGCTCCGTCGCAGGATCGATTGCCGCTTTTATGGCCAGATCGCGGTTAACGGTACTCAAGCGTTCGAAGTCGAAGCCGTAACCGGGATACCGAGCAAGTTGCTGCTCGACGGTCGGGCCTGTCATTGGTTCGATGCAACCGAATGCCCGGCGCCGTCCGTGCCGGTGGTCACGAAAACGGAAACCGGTGGAACGACGGGGGGCGGTCTGATCGATGCGCGGAAGCGGCGGAACCTCGCGAACAAGGCGACTTGAGTGAAACGCCGGGGTTGGCATGCTAGCGCGTCGTTGGGCGCTCGCACTCGGAGTCGCAAGCAAGATCGCAGCAGCCAAGTTTGCGCACGCCAGTAGAGAGCTCAAGCGCTTCCCTGTCGGAGCTTTTGAATCAAAGTGCATACCCGGTGCGGCAGTCTCGATCATTGGATCGTCACCTTAAAACTCATCGAAGATGCCGGCGAGCCACTGCTCGCGGTACCGGTCAGCGTCGCGGTTGTCGTGCCTGGCGCGCCACTACCGTTTCCCCCTCCGCAAGCACTGATCGATGCGCACAGCATCAGCGCGACTAAAGCAACGGCGGCTCGCCGGAGGTTCAATTGTTGCGGGGCGGCGAGCAGCAGTGCGACCACGGCAATCAGAGCGAGCGCCAGAACGCCAAATATCCTCCACGCGAGAGCGTCATAGCGATCATTCGGACGCACCAGACTGCTCGACGAGGTGGTCACGGTGACGGTAAATGGAACGCTTGTGGTGCCCGAGGCAAAAGACAACGCGGTGGGGCTGAAGCTACAGCTTGCTCCGCTAGGCAATCCGGAACACGCTAAATTGACGGCGCCCGTGTATCCCTTCACATTGTAGGCGGTAACGTCCATCGTGCCGTCACCGCCTGGAGATGGTATCGTCACTTCCGGATTCGACGAGGACAGGTAAAAATTCGGGCCAATATTTAATACCAGATTCGATGCATTGACCGAGCCAAGTCCCGTCGCCAGGTCGTAACCTGTGCCCGCCGTATATCCGCTCAGAATGCCGATCGTGTCACTCGAATCGTTCACCGTGCAGTTTGGCGAGCCTTTAACGCAGGGCATGGCGTTGGTCCCGGACGTGACATCGTAAAAGATGCAACTGCTCGACGGGGCTGACGTTGCGTTACAGCTGGAGGCCGACTGTTCGGAAGCGAGGGCGTAAAGCTCCGGGTTGATGTTGCCCTGAGCGGAAGACTCGTGCTGATCGATCAGCGCCGCGAGTCCCGCGAACGCCTGCGCAGAAACCGAAGTTCCACCCACACCGAGAAAATCCTGATATGGGCTGGCGAGATTGCATGAGACGCCTCCGGGATCCTGATCTGCTTCACATACCACGTAGAAATTCTGGATGGTCCCGTCGCCGGCGAAGAGCGATATGTCTGGCTGATCCCTTTTCCCGTCATTCGGCACGCCCGGGCCAGTTTGCCAAGAGGGCTTTGGATATCCCCCGGAGCAGCTGGACACGTCCTGTCCGTCGGAAGTCGTGCAGCTGCTGACTCCTCCAGAGCCCCCTGCCGGAACTACGACGCCGTCGCCGGCCGCCGTCGAGCTGTTGCAAGCCGACTCGGCGCTGCTAAAACCAAGGGCGTCGTAGATAATGGAGTTTGTGCACGAGTCGTCGTAAGCGATTTCGGGGATATGGCCCTTCGCGGAAGACTGCGTGGTAGACGCGTCGGAGGAATTCCAGTACGTGCCAGGATTGCTGGCATCGTCGAAATCGGTACCCCCAATCGCGACGTTGTAGGGAGTCGAAGCGAGGCCACTCACGGCCAGGCCATACTGGGCTGGCTGCGCTCCTCGGATGTTGGGATCGACGGAATCACATCCCGCCGATCCGGTATCTCCGGTGGAAACGACAATACTGATACCTTCGCTGGCAGCTTGGCTCCAAAGGTTGCTGTAGAACGTATTGCCGGCCGTCCCGAGAGCCAACTCACAGGCACCGTAGCTGTAGCTCAGAATGGCCGGTGTCGGATTCATGTCATCGACAATGTATTCGGCGGAAAGGTCGCCGCCGAAAGTCGTGTTGGTAGACGGTGAGACCACGAGATCGATGGTCGCGCCTGTAGCCACGGCACCCGACCACTCGGCATCGAGAACCGCTTCTATCTCGTCTGCGGTAAGGCCCGGGTCGGAACTTGTGAGGATCACCCGCGGAGGATTGGAGGTTAGCCCGAAGAGGCTGCGAAACGCGTTCACGTCTGAAACGTTGATGTTGCTGTCGGAAACAATAGCGATGGTCTGGCCAGTCCCGTTGATGCCGGCATTCCAAAGCGGAAGGACATCGTAGATGGTGGCAAAATCGTACGGGCCCAGGGCGTAGCAATTCGTCCCGCTCCCGTTGCAACCTCCAGCGAACGTGAATTGCGGGTCGACTGCGCTGATTTTACCGGTCGCCTTATATCTCGAAAATGTTCCGATGACATGGCTCATCGGCCGCTTATAGAAATTGTGAAGTGTATTCACGCCGGCGACAACCGCCGCTAGCGCCGTCGGAATCTGGGGATCGGTGGCATTCGCCCAATGCTCAAGGCCGCTTGGGAGGACGTACCTGTGGATGGTGGTATGGAAGGCTTGTTGAACTTGCCCTGCTGTTCCGGAGAACTCGATGACGGTGCGGCCGTTCGACACAGAGTCAATGTGAAAGCCAAACGACTCTAACCAGGACGTTATCTTTTGAATGTCTTCTTCGGCAGGCCCGAACTCTCCGGCCTGCTCTGGGGTCAGCCACTTGTGATAATTCGCCGAAGACGTGTCCTGCTGCTCGCTCAGCAATTGGTCGAACGCCGCTTCCTGCTGCGGGCTTCTTTTCAGCACGAGTTGCATGTGATCCATTGACAGACTGGCAGGAGCTGCTCCACGGTCGAATTTCAGTTGAGCGAGAGGGTAAGTGTTACCGCGTAATGTGATCAGACTGCCGTTGTTGATGGGCTGGGTTATTTGAGGCGCAGCTGTATCTGACTGTGGTGAGGAGGTTATCGCCAAAATGGCCATAACACCGGCAACAAGCAGAACTCTGAAGGTGAGGCCGCTGGGAGTGGGCACGGTTCTCCTTTCACGTAGCTCAAGACGTGGGAACCCGCCGCGAGAGTTGTCCCGAACCCTGTAAGTGTTTAGTAAGAAGTTAACTTACAGAAGGCTTACAAATGAAGCATTCGCCGGAAATGTGGCGGGATCAACTGGCAGCCAGGGCCCTTCGCTCAACGAGATCGGAGTTAACGAGGGCGATGGCTTGGAGTTGCGAAGCGTTGCCCAGGAGGAAACTCAATCGCGCGTCGGTTCTCGAAACGTCCTATCCAACCCATCGACGTTCATCCAGTGAGTCCGGGTGGATACGCCCCTCCCGGCGAGGTGAAAGACGAATTATCCGCGGTGTGAGAACAATCAGCTGGTCTGTATTTGTGTTCTTCGAGTTCGATCCGGGTTGATGAGAACCAGTCTCGGAAGTCTGTACAGTCACGACGTGCTCGTCATCGCACTCGATCATTGTTGCTCCAGAAACGCGCCAATCGCGGTCGGTTGGCCAGCCTTCGCTCCCGTGCTGTGCCGACCACGCGCACCCCCTACTACTCCGAAAGCAAGAACGCCGACGAAAAACGCAGACATGGCACGTCTGTCGCAGTTAATACTGACGCTCGCAAATTCCAGACACCAAGCTATCATTCGAGCTAATAACCAGAAACGCGTCCGCATCAATCACAACGGCCTTGAAACTGAAGTTCCCGGACGGGTCAGTGGCTTTCAACGACAGCGTATTAAGTGCGGTTCCGTCTCCTTTTATCGCTAGGTCTCCGTACACCGTGTCGTCCGACGCGACGGTAGCGGCCTCGTTGAGGTCGATCGTGCCAGCTGCGTTATTTGAGGACGCCGAGGCAACGATTAGCTGGCCCGAGAAGTCATCTTCTCCACTGCCCCAACCGCTCCAAAGAAAGGCGTAGTTCCCAGCCAGCTGCGATGTAGTGATCGACTCCGTTGTTTGGCCGAGAACGCGTCCATCAAGGATAAGTTTCTTGCTTGTATCTTGAAAGACGGCTTCGGTCGGGGAAACTAGGTAAAACACGAAGCTGAAAGTGCCATCGCTCCTGTCAGTGAAAGTCAGAGTGCCGCGTCCCGATCCGCTGGTATCGATCGTGTAAGTGCCTGAATCGGTGCCGCTCGACGGGATCGTATTCGCCTGTCCGGCACTATTGCTCAGCATGACGAGATCGGTGATGTTACCGCTGCCGTCGGCTGTGAATCGGCCAGCGCGAGCGGCCGGTTTGCCGGACGCGGAACTCGAGTATTCTGTCGCGCCCGTTACGCCAAAGCCATAGTTCCCACTAAGTCCTGACACGTCCGTGGGCGGTGTCTGCTGCGCGAGAATCGATCCCGAGGATATCGCCGGCGGGTCAATCTCCAGAAACACGTTGCGAGTTCTGTCCACGACGTAAAATACAAGTTGCAAACCGTCGATGCTCGCCGTACCACGTCCGAAGGAAGCGCCGTAGGTGGGATCCATCTGATACGAAGCGCTGGAGAACTCCGTTGGACCGGAATTCGAAGAGTTATCGTTCAGATCGAGCAAGCCGTCTGTCAAGTGGCCTCCCCCGTCACCGGTGAATCTACCGATGATCGATTTCGGATAACCGCTCGTATCTGTCCCAGAAAAGTCGAAAACATACGAACCGGACAGAACTGACGCGGTAAAGTCGCTGGCATTCTGAGCGTAGAACCAGCCGCCTGCGGAGGACACTTCCGCGTCGGTCTCAACGAGCGTCCCACGATCATTGGAACTTACAGCAATCAAGAAGGTTACCGTACCTGTAACAGGATTGCTTAAGCTGAGGTTCCCGCGACCGTCGGCACCGACTGAGTACGTTCCACTATTGAAACGAATTGTCGAGGTTCCGGAGATCGTCGCAACGTCCATGATCCCCGAGCTAACATTACCTTCTCCGTCCGCAGTGAAACTTCCGGCGCGGGCGACCGGGCCGTTCGCGGCCTGCCCCCTAACCAAGAATGCGTACTGACCTTGTAGTGCCTCGGTGCCAAACCGGACGGCGACGCTGGCGCTGGCGGATTGTGTCGAATCGGACGCCAGCGTGGCGGTAACCTCAACCAAGCCTCCCGCCGGCGGAGTTGCGGGAGCGCTATACAGACCGGTCGGATCGATGAGACCGACTATCGAGTTGCCATTCGCAAGCCCATTGATCGACCAATAGACCGCCGAGCTTGCAACGCCATTGACGGTGGCTGTGAATTGTTGTTTGTTCCCGGTCAGAACGGTCACGGCCGCAGGCGATATGGCCATGGTTTTCGCCGTTTGGATCGTTAACTTTGCCGAACCGGAAACGTGCGTGTTCTCGCTGGATACGGCTTCGACCGTAACGGCGGAACTCGGGACAGAGGCGGGCGCCGTATAGACACCAGTTGAAGTGATGGTGCCCAAGTTCGAATTTCCACCTTTCTTTCCGTTGACCTGCCACGTGACTGCCGTATTCGTTGTGCCAAAGACGCTTGCTGTGAATCTCGCCTGGCCATTGACCTGCATGGTCGCAGAAGCCGGGGAGACATTCACAACGACGGAGGGATGAGTGGAGCCTCCGGAGCCACAGCAGCTCATGCAAATGGTGACAAACACCACCAAGGCAAGGCGGAATCCCAGGCTTGCAGTTGCCGAATTCGGCCACCCTAGCAGCCGCGTCATGCCGCGTTCGCGCAGACCCTCCAGCCTCAGCGATCGTGCCCTCATACCTGCCGTCTCCATTCCGATTCCTCCCGTGAGTTCGTAGACCACGCCGCAGGCATGGTTACCGACCGTGGACACGGCCCCACGCGCCCGCCGCGTTGACCACAGACGATTTCGTCAGTGCCACGAGAGACGATGAAATTGGGCTGAGGGTTGTTCCCAACTAGTAAGAGTTATGTAAGCATTTATATTACAACAAGATTACACTTGGAAAGAAGGCGCTATCAAAACAGTGCAAGCACTCATCGCCCGGGTATTGGTACGCCCATCGGCAACTTGTAGCCCCCCGTGTTGAGGGCGACCTAGCAACTTGCATGTCTGACGAATACATCGAAGCGGTCGTTTCCTTTCATTTAAGCGCGATCGGTGTTCTGCGGAATCGAGGCTGATGGGTTGGTGGGGCATCGCGTTGCGCGGTGGGGAAATCAAACGCGCGCTGATTCTCTATCCGCCCTACAAATCCTTCCACGTTGTCCAAGGAGCCCGCTCCGGCATAGATACGCTCATCCCGGCGAGGAGAAAGACGGACCATTCGAGGTGTGACGAGGATCAGCAGGTCTGTGTCCGTGTTCTGCGAGTTTTGATCCCGGTCGATGAGACCCAGTCCCGAAAGGCTGGACAGGCCCGGCGTACCCGTCGTCGTATTCGACCTTTGTTGCTGCAGAAATCCGCCAATCGTGGTCGTTTGGTCCTGCCTCACGCGGACAGTCTGGCTCAAGCTTTCGTTGCTAATCACGGGTATCGTGTTAAAGCTCTGGCCTGTGAGGCTGCTCGATTCAAAATCCATGTGCAGAGTGACGGTCTTGTCGGGGTGAATGCGAGGTGTGACTTTGACCTTCAGGCCAACGTCGAAATACTGCACTCCGGGAAATATCGAATTCGGAGTACCCGTGCCCGATCCCAGCAGGCTCGCGGAATTCAGTATGACGGTTACCTCGGCTGACGCACTGTCCGCGGTGGCCAGGTCCGGCCTTCCGTCATCGTTGAAGTCCGCCGAGGTAATCGATACGGGCCCGTTACCCACCGGCAACTCGCTGAGGGCGGTGAAGGACTCATCGCCGTTGTTGAGCAGCACGGTTACTGCGTTGTCCGCGAAATCTGACACGGCCAGATCTTCCGTGCCATCGAGATCGTAGTCAGCAACTGCGATGCACGCAGGTCCGTTGCCAGCGGAAAAATCCCTTGTGGTCCCTGCTACAAACGTTCCGAGGGGTGCACCAGAATCGTTTTCCTGGTTGTAGTAAATGCTGATCGAATTGCCCGCTTCGTTGGCCACGGCAATATCCTCGGCGCCATCGTTATTAAAATCTCCAAGGGCGACGTACACCGGGTCGCTTCCCGTGGAATAGTCCGTTCGCTGCCGAAACGTTCCATCGCCATTGCCCAGCAGAACGGAAACCGTGTTGTTGCCGGAATCGGCCACCGCCAGATCGATGTGACCATCGCCGTTTAAGTCCGCGGCCGCCAGACTCGAAGGTCGAAAGCCGGGCGGCAGGGAGATTGTAGTGGGCGCTCTAAATGTCCCGTCACCGTTCCCCTGAAAGATCGAAATGGTGTCATCGTCCTGGTTGGCAACAGCCAGATCGACTTCCGAGCTGGAGCTCAGGTCGTGGAAGTTGGCCGCAACCACAGACACAGGCATACGTCCAGTATTGAGGATTGTTTGCTTCTGGAGGGTACCGTCGCCGTTCCCGAGTAGGATCGAGATCGTGTTCGAATCTTTGTTGGCAACGGCCAAATCGACGTAGCCGCTGTTGATCGTGCTGAATTGCCCGGCCACCACCGACACCGGATCCGCGCCGGTCGCGTAAGCAACCTGCGACTCGAACGTTCCGTCGCCGTTGCCCAACAAGATCGAAACGGTGTTGTCGCTCGAATTGGCCACAATGAGATCGCTGATTCCGTCGTCTCGCAAGCTGGCCGAGGTCAGCGAGAAAGGCGAGTCGCCGGCCGGATAATTCAGGATTGGCGGAACGGATGAATTCCCGCTGCTCGATCCGGGGGAGAGGCTCGAGGAATAGCTGGAAAGAGCCACCGGTAAGCGGTCGCCAACGAAAAATGTCGCGGGTCGGCCATCTTGAGCGCGCAAAAGCACTTTTCGTCCCTGCCGAATGAGCGACAAGGCTTCGGAAAAATCGGCCGTGGCATTGGGAAGTTCGGCGAGAAAGGTCGAAGCTCCCCCACCAAAGACCAGAACGGGCGGTATCGAGTTGCTCCCAAACAGTTGATCGATCACATCAAGAAGGCCACTGGAAGATTGTTCCGCTTCTTGAACTTCCTGCGAGCTGAGTCCGAAAATTGTGCTGGTGTCCGGCGGCGTGACTCCGACGTCGCGCGCAGCGCTGCGGTCGATCTCGAGAACCTCGATTTCGAGAATCAGCTCTGACGGCGCTTGTTCGAGATTGGAGATCAACTGCGCAGCCACCCACAGCGCCTGAGGTGATGCTCGCAACGTCATGGTGTGACTGGCTTCGTCGAGCTCCGACCGAGTGATTCCTGTAATCTCACGAACCGTTCGGAATATCGCAGTCATATCGTCGGGCGTTTCGGAACTGGGAAGGACAAACGTTCTGACCTGAGATAAATCGAATTCCTTGTGCTTCTGCGGGGAATCGTCGGCCACGAGAAACATGCCGTCGCTTAGCGGGCGCCAAAACGTCCCAGTGGCTGTTCCCAGCAGATTCAGCGCAGCCAAACAGCCGACGTGATCGACTTGGAAGTGGATCGGCCGGGAGAGCAGATCAATGTCAAATGCAACATGAACTCTAAATTCTGCGGCTACGTCGTCGTAGGCGCTCCGAGTATCAGCACGCAGATTGAAACTCTTCGTGCCGGTCGCGCAGCGAAGCTCTGGAACTTGGTCTTCCGGCAAAGCGGGTTTGGGTGCGACGAGTTCGTTCGCACCGTCGGTACGGAACCGGCTTACTTTCCCTGCGGCGCGCTGAGAGCTAGCTTCGGCGGCGAAGAAAGCCGCGAGGCTGACGCACACACAGACACGGGTAGCCCAAGTTGCGAGCCGAGGAAACAGTGAGGCTAGAATCGGACTGCGACTCCAAAATATGGCTCGGACATCGCTGTCGCCGCGTCCGTTGTCTGCTGGCCTGCTACCCCGAAATCGGGCGCCTGATAGACCAGTCCGCGATACCCGATTCGCACAGACAAATGCGGAAGGGCGCGCCAGTCAATTCCTCCCCCGAAAAGTAAAACTGGCCGGCTCTGTCGTAACGCGCCGACGCTCGAACCGGCAGCGATGGGAGTGAAGATCAACGCTCCGGTTCCTAGCTCAACAAACGGGCCCAATCGAACACTCGTAGGCCGTCCGAGCGTATTGACGTACGCCGCCGTGATTTCGTCGGCGTTTGACTGCGTGTGAGTCACGGCGGGTGTGTAGTAACCGGTGAAGCGGGAATGGCCGTAGTTGATCTCGATCGCGCTCCAGCTGTTGAAGTGATAGCGATAGCTCGCCAGCACACCTCCGCTCGCCGAGGCGGTGTCTGTGACGCCCCTTCCGGTCGCCTGGGCTTGAAAGTTCCCAGTGAAGTTGAGAGAAACCTCGGAATGACTGGCTACCTGACGCGGGGCCGAAAGAGCCAGCAGGAGCACCAACGGGAAAAGAGCGCTTGACTTGATTCGCAGCATCTGGCGAACCTCCGAGTATTTGCGGCCGAAGCCGCGTACAGCTAGCTCCGGAACGGCGACTGAGCGCCGGCCCCGTTTCACGCGTTGCGCGATAAAACACGTTGGACAGAGCGGGACACACGGATGGTTGGCCGCAAGCCTGTAAGACCTGTGTAAGAACCGTGCTTACAAAGAATGTACAACTGACAGCGATTGTTTAAGGGAACGGAACAAACTTATATCCGGACCGAAATACAGTCAGGATATGGCGCGGCTGTTTGGAGTCGGCTTCTATCTTCTGACGCAACTGGGCAACGTGCAGATCGACCGTGCGCGTGTTGAGAACGTGTTTGTAGCCCCAAACCCGCTCTAGCAAGATCTGGCGTGATAGCCGTTCGTTGGGATTGGCGATGAAATATTGCAGCAGGCCGAATTCTTTGGCGGTAAGTTCGAGAGGCTCGCCTTTGCGAAGGACTTCCTCTTTTTTTAGGTCCACGATCAGGTCGCCAAAGCAGAATACCGGATCGATCAACTGCGTAGGCAAGTTTGCCGCGCGGCGGAATAGTGCCTCAATCCTGGCCAGCAGTTCATTCACATCAAAAGGTTTTCCGAGGTAATCGTCGGCGCCGATTTTCAGGCCTTTGATTCGATCCTTCACGTCACTGCGGGCCGTGAGCATCAATACCGGCAAACTCAGGCCGTGACGGCGCAACTCGCGGCAAACCTCGAATCCGTTCCTTTTCGGCAGCCGGATATCCAAAACAACGAGATCGGCAGAACCCCGCAGGGCTTCCGACAGTCCTTGCTCGCCGTCGTCGCAAGGCAACACGGAGTAGCCTTCCTTTTCAAGACGCTCCCGCAACAGCAGAGACAGCGTCGGCTCGTCCTCGACCAGAAGGATTCTTTTGTTCATCGATTATGCGCCCTTGTGCCTGTTCGTCTGTGCATATTGGACGGGCAAGAAGATCGAGAATCGGGTGATTCTCCCGCTCTCAACTTCGACAGTGCCACCGTGGTCTTCGACAGCGCGCTTGACCAGTGTCAGCCCCAGTCCGATTCCAGGAATTTGCGACGTGTCATTCATGTTGCCCCTATAGAACGGCTCGAAAATGTGCGGCAAGTCATCCTTGGAAATTCCAGGACCGCGATCCTCCACCGAGAATTCAACCATTTCCTTGTCGCGCCGTATCGCCGTTCGCGCGCGAACCAACAGATCTTGCCCTCCCGCGGCGTACTTGACGGCATTCTGGATCAGATTTCCAACACACCGTTTTATCAAGTGGAGATCCACTTCAACTCCCGGAAGACCGGGGGCGATGTCGAGACCTACCTTCATCCCGGCGCCGCGAAGGCCTAAGTAGTTATCTGCCAGCGCGCCACTGACAATTTGCTCCGGCGCTACCGAACTGCGATGGCGCACCACTTCGGACCTCATCCGCGCCAGCGCCAGGGTCTCCTCAATCATGTTGGAAAGCTCCGTGGCTTGCGTGTGTATGATTTCACCATACGAGTGAGCCTTCTCGGAATTCTCCACGATGCCTTTTCTCAGGTTGTCTGCCGCCACACGGATGACCGTCAAAGGCGTGCGCAGTTCGTGCGAAACACCGAGTATAAAATCGGCTTGCCTTTCCGCCAGGGCGCGCGCCCGCTCTGCCAGCAGCACCGCCATCGAGACGCCTAGGGCCAGCACAAGCATTACGCTGCCACTTAAGAAGAGGTTTCGGCGGCGAAACGTTGCGATGGCTTCGTCAACGGAGCCGGCGCGGTACTTGGCCAGCAACTCCCAGGAACCTGTCACGCGGCCTTCCAGCGACGGCGCGGGATCGCTGCACGTCGTCGACTTCCGACCCCAAATAACGGATAGACGGTCTGGTGATAGCACGTCCATAGCTCCCCCGGCGCTCGCGGCGATAGTGGTAGGCGTGAGGGAGGAGGGTGCCGAGAAGCAATCCAGACGAAGCTGAAAGAGCTGAACTCTTCCATCGGGCTTCTCAAACTCTTTCGGGATGGAATCCGATTGCGCAGGAAAGACAACGCTCGACGGCACGCGGTTCCGGTCCACGGCAATCACGTCAAACTCCGAAGCCGAGGAGCTTCGAAAGTAACGCTCGACGAGCGCAGGCAAGAACGTCAAGCGTAAGTATTTGGCATCGAACACCACGAGGACCCATTGCGGCGGGCCCATTCGGCCGCCCGACGTCACGATTTGTGTTGCCTGGAATGGGCGGTCCGGTCCTGGCGCGCGCACGATCACTTGGTCCGAACGGCGCGGCGGCGCGGGTAACGGCACTGGAAACGCAAGCGCCGGATTTCCGTCAACTATGATCTCAGGGCCTGCCGACACCAATGCGCCCGCTCCGGCCCTAGTCGAGAAGACCTGAAATTCGTCCGGCGCAGCCACCGGAGCGGCCACTGAGGCAGCTGTGCCGCCGACCTGAAATGTCGGTCCTTGAAAATCTCCGCCCCACTCTACCCGGCGGATCGTGGGTTCTTGCGCGACGACAGGCTTTGGGAGCGTGCCGCTACGCGCTGGATCCATGAGATATACGCCCCTGACTAGACCCGGGTACGGCGCATCGCGGAGCCACTCCTCGTAGCGGTCCGCGTAACTCACGTTTGAAAAAGGGATCTGGAATGCCAAAAACGCACGTGTGATTTCAATGTCGAAATCGCTCTCGACACCCGAGAGCGCCGCGGAAAGGTTTGCCCGTGTGCGTTGCCGCTGCGCTTTAGCGAGTTGGTCAATCCAGCGGTACTGCATGAATGCCAATCCGCCGAGCACCGCCAATAAAGCGCACAGAACCCACAAGCGGTTTGATAAATATGCCGTCCATCCGGGACGCCGACTGGTAGTCAAAGGGCAGCCTCTTTGTTCAGTAATGTTCGACGCCTTTTAGCCAGTGGTAGTTGGCTCAGGCGCGTAGGCGCATGCGCTCCGAGCGTAGTCGAGGTTTGGCGGAGTTTTACAAGGATTCTGTAAGGAGTGGGCTTACAACTGCCTTACGAATGTGAGCCTTGGCCGAAGGCGTTTTTGCCGCCCGGTCAATGACCGTAGCCCTGGGAGTCCAATGTACTCTGACCGGTAGTTCGAATCGATCGCTCTTGGTTTACAGAACCTTGAATGCCGACCCAGAGACCGCTAGCATTCGCGGCTGGCTAGCCGCCCCACGCGAGCAATATCGAGCGCGCTTGCAAAAAGGACAATCAGAACCGCAGCGGCATCAGGATGTAGTCTACAGCTCGCGATCGTCTGCAGCGGGTTGGAACCCTGCGGCAGTCTCGACATATTTGACTTGATACGGATTGGATTCTCCGCGTGAACGGCACGTGGGAACTCAAGCAAACACCTAGACGTGAAGTCGATGGCCAGAACGTCGTGTCCGTAGTTAATTAACCGTCGCACGGGGGCTCCACAAAGCCAATCGCGCCGGGACACAAGGACCTTACGCATCCGGCAGCGAACGGCTCGCCCGACCCGGAACCGGGCGATGCGGTGCTAAGTGGGCCTGGTGACATACATGCCTCGCCCATTGTTCCTAGAGGAACCCGGGACTTTCTTGACAAGCGACTTAGCAATTTGCTAATATTCACCGGTGCAGATTATCGGCAAGCATCTGATAGAAGCTGCGCAAAATAAGCATGCGAACTGGAAAGGCTCTCTTGGTTCTTGGGTCAGGATCGTGGAGGGAGTGCAGCCGCCCTGGAGCAACTTACCGACAGTCAGGCGGACGCGCAAAGATGCCGACCCGGTTGGAGACTGCGTAGTGTTCAATATCAAGAACAACGAAGCCAGGTTGATATCCTACATAAACTACGAGATAGGAACGGTTACCGTATTGGCCGTGTTGACCCACAAAGAATACGACAAAGGACGGTGGAAAAATGGCTGCAACTGCTGAACGGCTGCCAACTAAATATCTTGTGAAAGAGGCTCCGAAAACCATTTCTTCGCCCGAGCAACACCGAGCCTACATTTCCCGCCTTCTCGAGCTGCAACGCAAAGCGCATCGCAGCACAGAAGAAACAGAAACTGCCAAACTACTCGTCGTCGTGATCGCCGACTACGAAGCGAAGCATTTCGTGATCGAAAAGCCCTCGGGCGTCGAGGTGCTGCGGGAACTGATGGCAGCCAACAACCTCAAGCAGAAAGACTTAGCAGACGATTTGGGAGGCGAGAGTATCGCGTCCCTAATCCTGCAAGAGAAAAGACAACTCAACCGGCAACAAATGGAAAAGCTCAGCAACCGCTTTCACGTGTCTCCTGCGGTATTCTTCTAAAGTTAGCGGGCGAATCGCGATAACAGTTCCCTCCCCGTCCCAAAACAGGCTACCGCTTAATCAGGCGGACAACTCGATCCGGGCAGGGCTGCCACGAAATCACCGAGAAAAGTTCTAAAACCGCTCCCTTGGCGCGCCACTTCTCGAACGGATTCCAGCGTATGTCGACCTCCTTCGGAACTGGCCTTGTCATTGATCATGGTCCGTTTTTTTACCGTTCCGGTAAGCTCTTATCATACCGCGAGTCCTCGACCCGAAAGGCGGGAGAATCTACCGAGGTATGGTCGGGAACGGCATTCATGCTTACCCGAATAAAGGACAGGTGAGTCGGCTCGATTTGCTCGAGAATCAGCTTTCGGCCCTTGCGGTTGTGTGTTTGTTTGCCCTGTTGGATTTGAAGTTCCGCCTAAGGTGGTTTTGAGGCGAGTCACATGGCAGTGAAAAAAGCCAAATGCCCGGATTATCTGGAATCATGTCTACGGTAATGGATTGGGCAGGAGACAACGCTACGGTGTCGACACGATGGCCGTCAAACAGGACGCCGTTGCCATGCCAGTGCGGGGTGTGAAAATTGGGAGTATTTCCGAGCGCGAGCAGATACCAGCGGACGCGCTCTCCCTTCTTCATCCTTATCACGGGCATGCCGCCGTACATATAGCCATTGATTGCGTTTCTGAGATTTGTGCCTGCTAAACCTGTGCGGATTCCGAGCGAAGCCGATCAGGATTCCGGGCTGATTCCGATCACTATTCCGGGGCCAAGCCGATCACTGATCGGCGACGGCCGGAATCGTGATCGGGATGCTTCGGAATCTCCTGTGGAAAAGAGTTTGGCGGCGCTGGACACCAACGAACGGGTAGCTTGGGCTTCCGAGAGTAGGTCCAGGTGCCCGGAAAGAGAGTGTCCATGCGCAAGACCCGAGAAGTTCTGCGGTTGCATTTCGATCTCAAGCTGAGGCAGCGGCAGATCGCCCGCAGCGCCAACATCAGCCAAAGCACGGTGCATGATTACCTCGGACGGTTCACGGCGGCGGGGTTGAGTTGGCCGCTGCCGACGGACATGTCCGAGGCACAGTTGGAAACGGCTCTGTTTCCGCCCGTTACAGGCAAACACCGCGAATCAGATTCCGACTGCCCACGGCCCGACTTCGCCCTCATCCATGAAGAGCTGCAACGGCACAAACACATCACCCGGCAAGTGCTCGCGTGCGCTATTTGAACGGAGTTGAGTCAGATGATCCCCCGGTTTGCTCGAGATGCTCCGCTGTTCCCACTTGTAACTTGGTCCTAGACGCCTGACTTCTTTACACCGCGTAAGTAAGGAACCTATGAAGAGGATGACGACCTTCTGATGCAATGCCTGGAGCGCGGACGTGTGATAGCCGCGTGGAGCAGTTCGGACACCGGCGCGCCAAAATTTTGGGCACTAAAGGGGCACCGGGAAAAGCACAGAAGAGCGCCAAGCCGTGGAATCTCAACCGTGCAGCGTGGAGCGGCCTGGTAGATCGTCGGGCAAGGATCCCGACCATCGTAAGCAGAATGTGCCGAACCCGCTCATTCGTGTGGCTCAAGAGAACCGAAATCGCGCGGGGGGTCCTGGTATTCTTGCCGGAGCTTCCCAATCCGCAGTTTCCGCCCGTGATGCTAGGTGGGCGCCTTCGGCGGCTCGGTGCCATTGTAGAAAGCCTGGAACAGCGGAACTCCTAGCGCCCCGCGTACTTTCCCAATGTCTCGCTCGCCGGCAAGGTCTTACCGCTTTCGACGCAGGAGATGTAGCAGCGCAGAAGTCCCGTACGTTTTTCGACATCTCCTGTGAAAGCTTCTTTTCCTCTCGGACCGTCCGCAAACCATCGCCGTTCAGGCGTCCGTCAAGGCAGCGAGTTGCGTGGGATGTTCGCATTCCCACTTCCTGGCCAAACCGGGCGACCTTGCCGCCGCGCGTCGGCCATGAGCGGCGTTGCGCGCGCGACGGCGCCTGCCGGCGAGCTGCTTGAGATGTATATACGGCACGTATATACTTTAGGTGGAGGTGCCATGAGCAAGGCGCGAATATTCAAGTCGGGGAATAGCCAAGCGGTGCGGCTACCCAAGGAATTTCGTTTTCGTGTCAAGGAAGTCGAGATCCTGCGGAGGGGACAGGACATTGTTCTTAGGGAGCCCAAGCGCGACCTGAGTCAGGCGTTCGCAGCTCTAGCGGGCATGCCGAAGGACTTCATGGCGGACGGTCGGAAGGACCGCGTGCCACAGAAGCGCAACGGGCTATGAGATCGCGCTATATGCTGGATACGAACATCTGCATCTACATCGCCAAACATCAGCCGCCCGAAGTGAAGGCCCGTTTCGAGCAGCTAAAGCCGGGACAACTGGTGATGTCGGTCATCACATACGGAGAACTACACTACAGAGCGACCAAAAGCGTCCAGCGGGCTAGGGCGCTGGCACAACTCGAGGAACTGGTTCGAGATATTCCTGTTGAGCCTCTCCATTCGGCAACTGCCCAAGCGTACGGGGAAATTCGTGCGACGCTAGAAAAGCAGGGCCGCCTCATCGGCAATAACGATCTTTGGATCGGCGCTCACGCGATGGCTCTCGACGTCACCCTTGCCACAAGCAACGAACGTGAATTCAAGCGAATCGTGGGATTAGCCGTGGAGAACTGGGCGAAATAGGTGCGGCTTCGAGTTGTCGCGCGGAGGAGGAAATGCAATCACCAGATTAAGCCGAGAAGGCCCCGGCGCAGGACTCACTTTCCGTAGAACCGCCAGACCCGCAGCAAACACCCCTAGGAGCCAAGGCCCTCGAACCGGGTGGCGAGTCCGTTTGTGCCCGGCGGCGCAAGCTTCCCGATGAGCGGAAGTCCATAACCCACAAATTTTCGGTCGGCGTTCACGAAGGCTACATCATCGTCGGCATGTAAACGGAGGGAGCGCCGGGCGAGATCTTCATCAAGATAGCGAAGGACGGCTCCACACTCTCCGGCTTCATGGACGGCCTGGCACTCTCGATCTCCATCGGCCTCCAGTACGGTGTTCCGCCCAAGGCCCTCGTTGACAAACTGACGAATACGCGGTTCGAACCTTCGGGATTCACGGAGAACCCAAGAATTCGCCATGCGAGTTCCGTGCTCGATTACATTGCGCGCTGGCTTGGCGGCAAGTTCCTCTCACCCGAATATCTCAAACCTCGATCTGCACGGGACGAAAGTGAGCTAATTCAGCCCACGACGAGCGCAGCTACCGTAGACACGGAAGAAAGTGAGTCCATTCATCCGCGTAGCAGCAGTGCCGGCACCGGCGATGCGCCTTCATGCCCCACTTGCGGCATGCTCATGGCGCCTACGCGACGCGACCTTTACGGCAGGGGCGTAGGGTAGAACGCGAGGTCGGCAATTCTCGGACAACCCTTCACGGGCGCGGAAAACCGCGGGAAGTGTCGCGCAAAGCAGATTCGCAGGCGCCGGCGCGATTCTTCCGCGCTTAAGCCATGGCTCGGGTCTTCTCCTGCTCGTTTGCTGCCTCGCCGATGTGATCTAGATTAACGCCGTTGGTCTCGATGCGGTAAACCCAGGTGACTACAGCCCCCAGCAAGGAGGAGACGATGAGGCCGTAGAGCAGCCATCGCGTGCCGATGGTTGCCAGCAAAATGGGAAAAAGGAATGCGGTTGCCACGGCGCCGATCTTGGCGAAAGCCGCGGCGAAGCCCGCGCCCTTCCCGCGCACCGCAGTGGGGAAGACTTCGCCCGCGAGCAGATAGGTCTGGGCATTCGGGCCAAGATTGGTCATGAAGTCGAACAACATGAAGCCGGCGAAGATCAGCACGAGCTTGAGTCCGCCGCTGACGCCAACCGACAGGGACGCAATCAAAAGGCCCACAGCACAACCGATGAACCCGAGCACCTGCAGCCAAATCCGGCCCACCTTATCGGCCAGCACTACGGCGAAAACGATGCCGATGATCAGCAGCATTGTGATCATCGCGTCGCCCCGGGCGGCGATCGTGGCGTTCGCGACGATATCGCTCATGCTGCGGACGTGTTCGGCCTGGTGGCCGATGGCTGTGGCGAGAATGGTTGGCGTAAAGATGCCGATGCCGTAGGTGCTGAGATCCTGCAGGAACCAGGGCACCGACGCGAGGATGGTCGCGCGGCGATAGCGTTTGCTGAACAGGGAGAGGAATGATCCGCCGGTGTGCGTCTGATCGGACGCAGCACCTTGCGGGTGCAATACGATTTCTTGCGGATATTGCGGCGTACGCTGCAGTAGCCGGACCGCCGCCTCTCTGGCACGTTCGGTGGCGCCGCGAGTGTGCAGCCAGTTCGCGCTTTCCGTGACGTAAAAACGCCCGATTGTGACCAAGAGGGCAGGTATGACGGCAGTGGCAAACATCCAGCGCCAGGCGTCGAGGTTGGGCACCGCGACCAGAACCGCATAACCCACCGCCGCGCCGCCTAGCGCGCCGACGGCCTGGAACGCGAAGGCGCCCAGAACCAGACGACCGCGGCTGGTACTGGGAATGTTTTCGGAGATGATCATGTGCGCCGTCGGATAGTCGCAGCCGAGGGCGAGCCCCAAGCCGAAGAGGCAGAATATCAGCGATACAAAACTTGTGCAGAACACAGCCGCGCCCAAGAACGCGGTGAAGATAATCATCTCCACGATGAACATCGACCGACGGCCGAAGTAGTCGGAGAGGCTGCCTAGCCCGACGGCTCCGATAAGGATGCCGCCGAGGGTAGCGGCGGTCACAAAGCCGTTCTGAGCGGGGCCAATCTCGAACTGGCGCGCGATCAGCGGCAGCGCGACGCCGGTCATGAAGACGACAAAGCCCTCGAAGAACTTACCGGCGGCGGCCAGCATCCAGATGCGTTTCTGCATGGCCGTCATCGGAACGGAGTGGAGATGAGTGCCGTCGGGCCAGATCGGCCGCTCGTCTATATACTCCTGCACGGTGCGGGGCTCGACGGTAGCATTCACAACGTTTGCCATAATCGTACTCCTCCTCGATGGCTCTCCGGACTGGGCTGGACGGCCCGTGTCGTATTCACCTACTCGATTTTGGCGATCTGTATCTCGCTCCGGGCACGGATGGGTATCGGCAGGGCGATGAAGTGCACCGGGTTCAGAAAACCGGCGGCGCTGCCGCCCTGTGGCGAGATGCACCAGAGCAGAAAATTGCTGATCGCTGAAGCAACCTGCGAGTTCGGCTGTCTCTCCGATACCAACGCGTATTCGTAGTTGATCAGCGGATAGGAATCGTCGCCCGGAGCGAACACTAGCGTCAGCCGCTCGTCAGCCGGTGTGCGCGGAGTGAGTGCTGCGGCAGCGGCAGTGATCGTGGCCGCGGTTGGCAACAGGAATTTCCCACTCTGGTTTTGGAGCATGGCGGTTGCGAGCCCGGCCTTGGTCGCTTCATCTTCGAAGCTGCCACCAAGGTAACCAACGGCGTACGGAGTGCGGGCGATGGTCTCGAGCATGCCCTCGTTGCCATTTGCCGTCAGAGCGCCCGATACGGACGGCCACCGCACGCCGGTTCCGTAGCCGATCTTGTCTCCCCACGAGGATGTGCCGCCTTCCTCGGTCGATGTGGTGAAGGTGAGGAATTGCGAAAAGATAAACGTGTCGCCCGATCCGTCCGCGCGATGGACCGGCACAATGGCGTGGTGCGGCAGGCGAACTCCGCGATTCATAGCGGCAATTTCAGCCGCATCCCATTCGCGGATCTTGCCGGTATAGATGCCGGCCAGAACCGGTCCGCTCAGTCTCAGTGTGGCGCCATGAAGATCCGGCAGGTTTGCTTCCACGGTCTGCGCGGAAATGGCCAGCGGAATATTCAGCAGGTGAGGGCTCTGCATCGCCTGATTGTCGGACATGTAGGCGTCGGAGGCGCCGATTTGCACTTGCTTCGCCATGGCTTGCGAGATGCCGGCTCCCGATCCTGTAGCGCCTACAGTGATCTGTAGACTAGGATCGACCTTCGCGTATGCTGCGACCCACGCCTTGAACACGGGAAATACGAGGGTAGAACCCGTTTCGTGGATTATCAGCGAGTCCGACTGCGCAAACGCGAGGGAGCAGAGCGCAAAGATAACGGCCAACGCCGCAACTCGTCTCGATTTGCGAAACACCCTGCAGCGGCTTAATTTCATGCGAGCCACCTCTTCCTCGCGTTCGGCGAACGGATCTCCACCGGCCCGAGAGAAGTAAATGTCGCGGCCACGCTACCAGCGCTGTGTTACGGGATGATGACATTTTGACGACTTGGGCTTTATGCTGACGTGCCGAGACATCGTGCTTAGGGGCCCACTTGCGGATTTCCGGAGACAATTGGAAATTTTTAGTTGACGCGGCGGAGAAGGGTCCCCGCCTTGATGCATTGACATTCATGCCGCGCGGATGAGCCCTCGCCCCAGACCTCTTCGAAAAGCGGGGGTAAAGTGCCGCAGAAAGGCGCCCTGGTACCGAGCGGACGGGGGTGTCCGTCTGGACCGCGATCCGGCGATTGCTGCCGAGATAACCCCGAACCTTGAATTTAGAATTGATGAATCCCGGAAGCGGGTCTTTCTCGAAGGCGATTTGATCCTGACCGAATGCGGTATTGAGACCCGCGTCGCGGTACCTCGCGCTTGGGCCCTTTGGCTTCCGCCGTCATTCGCTTTTCCTCTCGAAGGAGCGTTGCAAAGGCACGTTTCCGAGCGAACGGCGAGCGCGATGGAACTTCTCGATGGGCCGCGAAGTGCGAACCCGAGTTTCTGAGAACGCAAGGGCATGGTGATTCGCAAGGCGGCCGTCATCGCTAAAAAGGAACCGAATTCTTTCTCGAGAGCTAGGCTGGTTCTGTTTGCACCGGCCTCTAAGGTGTCAACCCGGCTGGTCTCAAGGGCATGCTCATGCAATGGAGCCCCGCGAACTGGATGGCTCTGCCTTTTCTGGAGGGGTTGCGCGCCTACCGGACATGACGTCAGTTGATTTCCGAACTGACGTGAGGAACGACACGGTGGGAGGACGCACCCAACACGCGGGTCGCATTGAGCCTCTGAAGTGGCCGGGGACGGTGCCACAGGCACGGCTCAAGAATCTTCAAAACCGTTTGGGTTTCTGTGTGACATTGGCAAGGCTCGCGAGCCCCAACCAGGCTCTTGCCAAGCCTGAGCAGGAACTGGCCGAGAGCAAGCTGGCGAAAGAAGACTCTTTCTGCCGGGAACTCAACGGACCTGAGCGCCGCTGGCTCGAGTCCCATCGTTCCGAACAAGCACGCCAGTGGAATCTCTTGAGCGATCTGCGTCCCGAATCGCTTCGCTATGTCGCGTGAGTCTGCGTCTCCCTGGAAGGAATTTCTCGAAGAGCTGGATTCGCTACTAACCGAATCCGTCAAACTACATTGCGTAGGTGGATTCGCGGTCGTCGCCGCCTACGGTTTTCCTCGAAGCACCAACGATCTTGATTATTTCTCCATCGAACCGTATCAGTGCGCCGCTGAACTGGAGAACCTTGCCGGACAGGGGACCGCTCTTGCCCGGAAACACAAGTTGTACCTTCAGCGAGCGGGAGTGGCGTCCATTGCCGGAACGATACCTGTGAGCCACGGAGTCAGCAATTGGCTCAATTGAGCCTCCCGGCGCGTGTCAACGAGCTTGATACCAATGGCCATGGAATTTAGTGAGCTTTCTCATTTGTATTGAGCAGTTTGTTTATCCAGACCTCGGTTGGGACCACAGCTGGTTTGGGGGCCTGACGGACGAAGCGTTTGGGATGGACCTGATAGGCGGCATCGAGAACGGTTTGGCGTTGTTCGAGGATGAGCGCAGTTTGCTTGTGGTGGACCACCGCCGGTGTCCGCAAGCCTAAGTTGGAGTGGCGGTGCTCCTCGTTGTACCAACGAAAATACCCCTGACAGAAGGCGCGGCTGTCCTGAATGCAGCCGAAGCGTCCAGGGAACTCCGGTCGATACTTCAGCGTGCGGAATTGGCTTTCCGAATGGGAGTTGTCGTCGGAGACGCGCGGACGGCTGTCCGTCTTGGTGACGCCCAGATCGGCCAGCAGGAAAGCCACTGGTTTTGGAACTCATCGACGTGACGCGATCGGCGTGCAGCGTGAGTTGGCCGGGCCGGATGTTTTGCTTTGCACAACTCTCCTCGCGTCCAACTCATCAGAAGTCCTTTGCTGCCTCAATTTAAGAAATGGGAACGCCATCTCCGCGAGGTCGATAAATGCCGGTATATAATTTCTATACTCGGCCACAGCAGCAGGTCAGGGTGAGCGTGATGAACGTTGCTGCCGAACACGCGGTCAAGATTCAGGATTTCAATGGGTGGTTGAGGAAAGAAGGCGGGACGCCACGGGACCGCACCGACCGCAATCGGGTTCGGGCGATCCTGGGAGTCAATGAGCAGCGCCGAGTTTGATGGAGGGTGTCGTACCTTGAAGACACTGTCGCTACTTTTAAGCGTTTGGGAATAGCTGGGAGTAAAGGGGGAAGCCCGCAGCGGGTCTTTCGTTCCCACCGCAAGCCTCCCAGGGGGTGAGTAACTGCCGCACCATAACATGGCTGTAAAGGACAAACTGCCGAGTTCTGTCAAGTTTTGCGCAAGCGCGTTAAGATGTCTGGCACCCATTTCCTCCCCACAGGCCGCATTTCCCCCCGGCAACTTCATTCTGTCTAATTTTGTGAATTTTCGTTTCGCTTTTTCCCAACAAACTCACAATTGTCCACACCGCATTCGGGAACTGATGCCCCTCGACATGGCAACAAGTAAGTGACAGTCGCACAGGAGGGCCAAATGCGAACCGCTATTTCCGACCCACCGTTCAAACTGAGGGAAATTGGCGGCTCGCGAATCACGTCAAGGGTTCCGCAGGGAGGGTAGATGAGAATTGCGAGAGTTTTTTTCCACAACCAAGATAGCGATGCGACGGTGTGCCAGGTCTGCACGCCCGAATCAGCGTGGAAGGCTCTAATCGCCAGAAGAGCGAGTTTCCGGTGCTCGATGGGAAGGAGACGTTCCTCAAATGGGTGAAGCTCAACTTGGAGGCATGGATCGGAGAGTCGGTGTACCTCGTCGTCGTGGATGAGACCGGTCCTCCGGCTAACCCGCTCGGTGGAGGCATGCAGCAACAAACGGCAGATCCAGAAGACGGTAGTCGCATCCAACCGGGAGGACATACACGCGGTTTCGGACCGTGTGGCGTTTCCAACACGGCGGGCGAGAGCCCAGCGATCTTGTCAACACTGGTGCAAATTCATAGGAGGAAATCAGGAAATGCATTTTGACGTAAAAAAACTTGTCGCTGTACTCGCAACTTTTCTTTTCGCGGCGGTTCTGTGGGCGTCTAGTCGCATGGATTCGACCGATTACGACGTGACGAAGCCGACGGAAATCGGAAATACGCAGCTTATGCCGGGTCATTACATGCTCAAGGCGAGCGAATCCGTGAACCAACTTCGCGTCCTGCAAGACGGGAAAGTGCTGGCGACGGTGCCATGCCACTGGGTCAAACTCGATCACAAGGCAGATGACTCGGAAATTCTCACGAATGCGAATCGAGTGACTCGCGTGGAATTCAAGGGCCGGACGGAAGCAGCCAGCGCACGCTAGAGCGCAACCGATGATAAGCATGGACACGGCTTGGCGTGGCAATTCGTTGACGGTTCCGTGAGACGCCTCTCGAATCTGGCTCTCCTGTCTTCTCGGAGTCCGGCTGATTTCTTCCCGAACCGAAGCACGAACCTCTCGCACAATGGCTTCGACAAAGGAATCTACCGACACCTCCTTCCGGTGCATCAGAAGTCTGATTTCGACGCTCAGCATATTCTCTCCGCCTTGGTTTCCTAAACCGCTTGGGCAGTGCGGGTGAACATATGATCCATCGCCGAAACCGGTGTGCGATGAAACTGTCCCTTGAGCAAATGCTCATTGAGGTCTGGCGTCAGGCGCTCGTCGAAAACGTCACGGTCGTCGAACCGGACAGCAGGAGCTATGCTGTCCGGCGCACTCCCAAGCGCGGCTTGCGGCAGGTCGATTTCGTACTCGACGGCAACGAGATTCGGGGACTGGAGCAGAACCCGCAGACGAAATCTCGTTGGGCGAAGCTGGCACGGACGGGGAAGAAAGTGATGCAGCTCCGCAGCGAAGGAGGATACGTGGCGAATGCTGTCGATGGGAAGGCGACGTTCTAGGGGAAGCGAGGCAGGGCGAACAGCTGATACTGCTGCCGCTTCCGTCACCACTGCCCAGACGCGTCCCGACGAAGATAGCGCCCCACGTATATCGCCAAGATTCCCACGCAAACAAGCACCGCGCCGCCCACGACAGCCCACACAGGCAGATTGGGATACACGATGGCGTCGAGGAGATGCACCAGAAACGGTCCGCGTGCGGGTTCGATGCCTCCATGAGCTTCGAGCCAATTTTCAGCTACAGTGAGCGGGCACGGCGGCCAAGGGACCGACTCGATGACGATGGCGTAGACAACCGGGATGATGTGCAGCGTTCGCAGAACGGGGCGGCGGCATGTCACGGTCCAGCCCAGCAGGACCCAGCCGCACCAAAGCAGGTGCAGGAACAGAACGGCTTCCGCGAGAATGAGCGCCGCGTGAATCGGCTGAGTCCTCCACTTCGCAAATTGTCGTTCGTCGATTATCCGCCGATCATCTGAACTCGGCTAATCGCAATTCGCCCGACGTGCTATCATCCGGCCGTTGTCCCGGTGCTGTTTTCCCCAAGACTCGAATTGATGGAGGGAACCATGCGCTGGTATTTCTTCGTCGCCTACTTCTTCGGCGGCGCTTTCCTCGTCAACGCGATCCCGCACTTCGTGAACGGCGTATCCGGGCGCTCTTTCCCGACCCCGTTCGCGTCCCCGCCCGGCAAGGGGCAATCATCGCCTACGGTGAACGTCTTGTGGGGCACCGCGAATGGGGTGGCGGGATACTTCCTCGTGACCCACTTCGGGGCATTCCATGTCCGCAGTATCGCTGACGCGCTCGTTGCAGGAGTCGGAGGTCTGGTGATGGCGGTCATGCTGTCGCGGGCGTTCGGGCAACTCTATACGAAGCCCGGCGCTCGCCCAGACGAGAGCAGTGTCGGGACAGCTTCGGCCCCACATCCTCCCAAATGAGCAGCGCCGTGGACTTCGACACAGTGCGAAGAATCGGGCTTGAATTGCCCGGCGTGGAAGATGCCACGGCGTACGGCTCTCGGGCACTCAAGCTTCGCGGCAAACTTCTGGCGGGCATTCCTGTGAATCGCTCGGCCGAGCCGGGATCGCTTATGGTTCGAGTGGATATCCGTGACCGCGAACACCTGCTCACCGAAGCCCCCGATGTCTATTACGTGACGGACCACTACGTCGGATACCCCGCCGTTCTGGTGCGGCTGTCGAAGGTCTCTCCCGATGCGCTTCGAGACCTGCTCCGAATGGCTCACAAGCATGTGAGCCTCAAAATTGAGTCCCGTACCGCAAAGCGAAAGCGTCGAAGTAAAGCCGCCTGGTGACCGGATGTCTAGGAGCGCCACGTCTCGGAACTGAACTTGAAGCGCAACGAATGGCGAGGAGCGAATGTGGACGACTTCCCGAATTTTATGAAGTCCGTCGCGAACAGGATCGCGACGAGCAGCCAGTCAACGCCGGGTGTCGAGGGCTACGTGTATGACGGCGTGGATGATGGTCAAATGGCTTTCTGGACATGCTAGGAGACGGCGATTTCCGCGCCTCACGTTCACGCCTTCGACGAATACATGCTCGTAGTGCAAGGCTGCTACACCTTGGTCTTCGGTGAAGATCGTGTCCCGGTCAGAGCGAGGGAAGAATATTTCATCCCGAAGGGGCTCCGGCATGGCGGCGAGGTCGCGGCAGGCACGAGAACGATTCACGCCTTCGGCGGACGGCGGGCAGAGCGAAAGAACTCCAGTGGATGACCGGAACGAGCACAGTGCACGAAAACCTTGGTCAGCGCCGATCTGATGCGGGGACGATCACGATAAGTGGCTGCTCGGGACAGCTCTATTGCTCGCTCCGCGTCTTCCTCGGTGCCGCCAATCAGTCTTTGCATTGCTTCCCAAGCGTCGTTGGTGGGTTGGTCAAAGGACTCTAACGCTTCAGCGTATGCTTCTGCGAGTTCGCGACGCAATGCCTGACACTCGTCACACTCCATACGATCCCTCCACGCAGCGAGGCTATCGCCTGACCGCTGTATAGCGACCGATTTCCCCAGTGGCGGCATCCTTGGATTGGATTGTCATGAGGTTCCCGTCAGGTGAGACGGTCATGGTCGTGACTCTCAAAATTTTGCCGCCGTGCTTGTCTGTTTCCTCGATGGAGTCCTCGCTCAGGAGCTTAACGGAAACGAAATTAACGCTGGGGTCGCCCTTGTAGGGCGCATCGGTGCCGTCGAGGCTTGCCGTGAACGATTGACCAGTTGGGCGGGTCATCTCCAGACTGCCGTCTCGCACCTTCAGCGTTATTAGCAAAAACCTGTCTGCGACGTTCTCCAATTTCGACATCCGCCAAAAACCAGAGATCAGGTGCGATCCCGGCGGTCCGTTCGCAATTCTGGTGAAAACAAATTTCGTGTGCATGGGGACGCCGTTCCGCTCTTCGCCGTTTGGAAATTCGTCTGTGAGAGTCTTGCCGTCCGGAGAAACCGTAAACGTCTCGTCGCTGACGATCTTTCTACCTTTCTTCTCGACTTGTTTGACGGTTCGGGCGTCTACAATGGTCACGCTGATTGTGTCGTAGGACTGCCCGGAGACTCGCTGATCCCGGCCATTCGCCTTTACTTTGATGGGCGGAACACACGACTCGCAACGGTATATGCCGTCCTGCACCAGCCAGACCTCAGGGTTGGAAGCCGGCGGCGTGCCGAGTTCAATTTTCCAAGTGCCGTCGAAGGCGTTTTGCGCCACTGCAACTGCGGCGAAATAAAGCAGGAGCAGTGGAAGCAGAAGAAGTCTTGCCATCACTGGGGTGTCCTATGGATGCCGACTATTTCGTGCCTGTGCGACGTGCCATCGTCTGAGCAATCGCCATCAGAAGGCTCCGCTGCCGCTCATCGAGGCGCGACAACACCTTGGCGAATGCCTGTAGCTCGCGCCGCTCGTCCCCTTTCGCGGCCCACATCGAATCAGCCTTAGATGCCGGAAGCTTCAGCTTCTCCGGCTGCGCGTCGCCGTCCACAAACAGCTTGTACACAGGGAGTTCGAGCGCCCTCGCATATTTTTCGAGTGTCTCGACGCTTGGGACGGTGTGGCCGTTCTCGACACGAGATGTGTAGCAGCGGAGCAAGCCCGTACGTTTTTCAATGTCGCCCTGACTAAGGTTCTTGGATTCGCGGAGTCCCCGGAGCCGTTCACCGATCAGCATGACCGAAAGTGTACACCCGGCGTATTGCTTTCTCGATCATGATGAGTCGGGTTTTTGGCGGCGCCTTCCGAAGGTGGGCCAATTCACTCCTTGCGCCGGGCAGCAGCGATTGCACGGCTCAGCGATTCGCGTGCCTCGGCTGGCATTCCCTCCACTTCCGCCTTGAGCCGATCCTCGTCCGGGCTGACCTCGCCCTGAATCAAGAGATAATCGAGGGCGTCATCGAGCAGTCTTTGCGGCGGAGCGTTCCTGCCGAATTCCGCCTCTTGGAGCACTTCATCCAGCCCACGTAGAGCTGCTTCGCTCAGCATGTAATCCGACACCACTTATTCCCTTCTGGGACGGTGCGCGAGGAAGCGAGATACCAAGCTCTGGCCTTCGGCGTCCAGCCGCGCCAATTTCGCGAGCGTGTGCACGCCGTCCGCCGCCGGTGCGAGACCCCGCCCCGGATAAAGCTCGATGAGGTCATCCGGCCCGAACGCCTCCGATGTCACGCAATCGACAAGCACTGGACGCTCCTCGCTCGACGCCGGGTGCTCTGTGGACAGTTTCCAAGTCGGGGATAGATGGACTTCCATCTCGCAGTCCCGCCCGGGCATTATCGCTCAAGGGGCACGGAATTGTTTAGCTTAAACCCGGTGACACGGCGAAGCTGAAGTTGGCGGAAAATAGGCGATGCAGGAAGCCGCGCCCGTACTTCGGGCACAGCGCAGTTCCCGAGGAAAAAGTCCGCGCCAGCGGGCCAGCCAACACGGGCTTCTCCAGCCTCGACCAGCGTCGTGGAGACGCGTAACAGCAATCGAGGGCCTCGATACCGGAAAAGTAGGCGCAAATTCTGGCTCGGTTGCCGGGCGGGGTGGAACGGGTCGGTGGGGCAAACCTATGACATTTGCCGACTCCGATTAAACTTCTATCGGAGTTGACCGCATTCATTCATTGCAACAATTTGGGTTTACTCACTCCTGTGAGCGATTCCCTGTTTTTCCCGATGATGCGGAGTTCCTTTCCGTGGAGTCCCGCGAATTTTATCGCCTTCCCCAGAAGCGTATACTCGTTGTCCTGATAGTCTGCGGCAAAAGCGTCCTGATGAATAATCACCACGCCAGCCTTGTCGCGGCATGAATTTACGAAGTCGGGCAACGAGCGTTCGAGCTCGGCTCCGAACCGTCCGAGCAGCTTCTTCGCAAGAACGGGGCCGATGCCCTTCACCAAGCCCTGCTCAGGTATCGCTCGATATTGGTTCCGGCCAAAGCCGAATAGATCGCATGCCTATTCAATCTCTGGCTATCGCGCCCTGCCAGCGGCAATTCCGGGCGGATCGTCAGCCATCCAGACACAACGGGGCAAAAACTCTTACAACTCGCTCAGATTGTAGTAGTCGGGTTCTCTACGGGAAAAACACCAACGCTTGCCCATTTAGCCGCGGCAATCGAGCGATAGCCCCCAGGCATTCGCCACTGGCAAAGTCGAAGCCAACAACTTCATCGCGGGCGACACAGCAGAGCAGTCCATCGGGACCAAAGCGCAAGCCGCGCGGTTTGCGGAATTCAGCCTTCCCATTGGGAGAGAAAATTCGGACGAGGTGTCCGTCCGTCGCATCATATTCGCGAACGCTCGTCACCGCGTCTGCCGCGCCGAACGGACGCTCGCTGGCGACGACGATATTGCCGTTGGGCGCGATTGCGAGATCGAGCGGACTCAGTTCGGGATCCGTGACCAGCCGGGCGGGCTGCGTAGGCGTACCTGGGGTGAAGGCCATGACTGTGTTATCGCCTTGCCCGTTCGGGCCGATTCCTGAGGCGAGGAACAGCCGGCCATCGTGACCGAAAGCGAATCCTCGAGGAAACGGTACGACCCCGGGCGGCAACAGATTCTCGGCGGTAGCGTCAAGACTGCTCGAAAAGGCAACGATGGTCCGTGCGCGGCGCGAGCCGACGAAATAACGGCCATCCGGACCAAAATTGCCACCGCCTGGATTCAGGCCTTCAATGCGGCCAGTATCGCGAACGATGCGCCCCTCCGGGGAGATTGCCAACACGCGATCGGCCCCACTGTTTAGAAACAGCAAATTTTCGTTCGGATTAACAGCCAGGCCACGCGGATCTTTTATGCGACCATCCTCAATAAAGGTTCCGCGGAACCTTCCGTCCAATTCAAAGGTGAGCAGCGCGCCAAAGCCGTCCCCATTGGCACCCGACGCGCTCGTAACAAGAAACGACATTAGAACAGTCCTCTGAGAATCCGCGATATCGCCAACAGGCCAAAATCCGGCACGGCTCAACCGATTGTTGACGCCAGGCACAGATTTGCCGATTGGTTGAGGCTCCGAGATTCTGATGGGACTAAAACGTTCAGCTCACGGAAAAACTCATGTGCGCCGGGTGCTTTGTTCAAAGCACAGTAAGATGCTGGTTATGCGCCCTTTCCTTTCCGAGCGACAGGTTCACTGTTGGCCTGCATCGATTTCATGAGGGCGGCAGACGATGCTCCTTCGAGCGACAAACCATAGCCGACTTCCCGAACGACGCGCTCCTTCAACGGTTGTGCCGAACGGCAAGGCGCTCAGTAGGGCGCGGGAATTGGCGGAGTTGCATTTGAAGGCCCCGGAAGTGACGCGCCGCAACACTCGCATCCACTTTATTCATGGCTATGTTTTCCAAAACCTGAACGCCTTCGTCGTGAACCTGGCTCCAAATGCCGGGATCCGAGGCGTCCCCGAAAGATGGCCAATCAACATTCGTAATGAACTCCCCGCCTGCGCCCGTCAGGATTACGATTTTGTTGGCTCGATCTTGCGCAATGCGGTAGAAGGCATCGACAAACTCGGTGTGAGCTGGCGCGCTCATGATGAACGGCCCGCCATTGCTATGGAATTCAGCAACCAGCACACCTTTGGTGTCCCGTGTCTCCCAGTTGGGTGTTTCCTGAGTGGGTTGTGTCGGCGGATGTGCCACTAACGCTAGGTCTCTGCGAGCTGGCCTTGCTCGGTGAGGTCCACGTGTCGGACCGGGCGAGCGGGGACGCTTAAACGATAGCGGGCGTAGCGGCGTTCGCCTTCGCGCAGCAGTGCGCCTTTCTCGACCAAATCGGCCAGGTCGCGTGTGGTAGTTGCTGGCGAGGCTCCGGTTATCGTGCTGTACTTTCCGGCTGAAAGACCGCCTTTGAATCCCTCAGGGCCCTCCCGGAGCATGCGCAACAATGCCTTTTCCTGTCGCGCGTTGAGTTGGCCTTTCAGCCGATCCAGCAGTTTTGTTTTGTCGATCAAAAATTCCACGAGCGCGATGGTTCGGCGCTGCGCTTCGATGGCGACGCCCGCGAACCACATCAGCCAGCGCGTGATTTCGTTTTCTTTGTTCGCCGCTTCGAGTGCTTCGTAATAGCTCTTGCGTCGGGCAAGAATCGTTGCCGCCAGAGCCGTGAGCGTAGGCTGGCCGAGACTCTGCGCCAGAGCTTTTTCCGCGATGGCGCGCCCGATGCGCCCGTTGCCGTCCTCAAACGGATGGATGCTCTCAAAATACAAGTGAGCGATTCCGGCCCTCGTTAGCGCAGGCAATGCCTTTTCGCCACCCGGAGCAGTTTGAATAAACCAGACGATGAATCGCTTCATTTCCGATGGAACGCGCGACGACGTCGGCGCTTCGAAGTGAACCCTTGGTTCGTGGACGGAGCCGGAAACCACTTGCATCGGCTCCGCTCCGGTTCGGTAGCGTCCGACATCCCTCAGATTCCGGCTACCGCTCATCACCATGCGGTGCCAGCGAAAGAGCATCTCTTCGCATAGCGGCTCGGCAAAAGACCGATAGACGTCAACCATCATCTCCGCAATCCCATGCTCCGCAGGCCGGACGCGGCGCTCATCTGTGGCAATGCCTAGCTGTTTGCGGAGCGAGGACTGGACGCTCGCGCGATCGAGAATCTCGCCTTCGATTTCGGAAGTTGTGACCGCTTCCCTGCTCATCGCCTCGATCGTGAGTTGGTCCCGCTCTTCTTTCCCCAGGTGCCGGACGATGCCGACGAACACGCCTCCGCCGACGAGAAACTGCATTTCCGCAGCCTCCAGCCGCACCCGATCCCGTCGGAAACTCGGCCAGTCCGGTTTTTGCCAGTTCCAAGTCATGAGCGATAGAGCGCCTTTCTATCGCTCATATTATGCCATATATTGAGCGATAGACTAAAAGTCTATCGCTCGTGGACGACGCGCTCGGCGCATGCTCGGCCGTTTACTGTGACAAGCTATGACAGCCGCTGTGACAAGAGCACAGTTACAATTGCGGCCAGAATATGAGCGCGGCATTTGAGAGATACATAGCGATCGATTACTCCGGGGCGGAAAAGTGTGAGTCCAGCCTCAAGGGTCTGCGCGTCTACATGGCGGCCTTAGCACTTACGGACGGTTACGCCCCCGCCTCCACCACATTGTTTAATGGTATAGCCGGGGCAGCGCGTCCATCATTACTGCGAGAGTGCGGGGAAACGGTGGTAGGAGGCGAGGTGGCGAACGACGGCGCAAGGAACATCTGCCCCTTGGTGCGCCGGTGCCACGCCAGGTCCTGACGCCACGGGCCGTCGGGCGACACTTTGTGCTTCTTGCCGCGTAGCTCCTCGCGCCGCTTGGCGCACACTTCGGGATCGTGCTTCGCGCACGCCATTGGGCCGCGCGCCCAGCTCTTGCCCGCGGAGCTGAGACCGAGGTTTATGGAGCAGTCGGGAGCCGCCCGATGAACAATCTGCGCGCACGGCGCCCGCGCCTGCGGTTGGCTTCCGTGGCCTATGCCGAACTTCACCGGCAGGTTCTTCGTCGGGATGGCTGGCGATGTCAGCAGTGTGGGCGCTCGGAAAATCTCGAGGTTCATCATCTCCGGCCGAGGAGTCGCCTGGGCGACGACGCCGCGGAGAACTTGATTACGCTCTGTTCAGAATGCCATCGTACGGCACGTGGTCGCCGAGCAGTAGATAATCTTCCAGGAGTCGCAAAAATCCTGAAATGATTTGCCACCAGAATAGATCGCTTGCGAAATGGATCGTGCGATCCCCATCTCGGCCGCCGCGAATCGGAGCCGATGGAAAAAGGTTTTTGACGTGGGGCTGCGCCTTCATTCTTCTGCTGGTATCGCTGCGGCTGTTGAGCGTTGCCTCGTAAATAAGTAATTGAGTTTCTTGCGAGTAGGCTGTAAGTCGAGCGCTCCCTTTGAAGAACGAGTAAGACGCGGCGGAGCGGGCCGCAATGAGGCCAGTCCGGAGGTTCCGCGTTTTGACGGGATAGGAATTGGTGAGAGCTGGCTGGCGGAACATTCTTAGTTACCGGTAGGGAATATTTTGGCCCTTTCGGAGTCCAAACAGATCAATGATTCCCGTACGGGAATATTTAATGTCTTTCTGCCCGGGAAGCGCTATAATATTCCCGTACGGTAACTAAGCAAGATGGATGGGCAGATGAAATACACACCACTGGACATTGGGAGGTTGGCCCGGCAGACCCGCAGGGACCTGGGCGTCACGCAAAGGGACCTCGCTCTCACCTCGGGTACGGGTTTGCGCTTCATCATAGAGCTCGAAAAAGGCAAAGAGACCGCCGAAATCGGCAAGGTTCTAACGGTGCTGCAGACGCTCGGCATTCAGATAACGCTCACTCCGCCAGCGACGAGAAGGCAGGGTTAGGGCGATGGCGCGCACGCTCGATGTCTATCTCCACGACGAGTTGGTCGGCCACCTCATGCAGGACGACGGTGGCCAGATCTCGTTTGAATATCTCGACAGATGGGTCGCAAAACCGGATGCGGGGGCCTTGTCGCGCTCTCTGCCGTTGCGCAAGGACCGTTTTCCGGCGAAGGAATGCCGGGGATTTTTTGGCGGCATTCTGCCCGAACAGAGGAAACGGGAGATCATCGCCCGCAATCTAGGCATCAGCGCGGGCAATGACTACGCCATGCTTGAACAGATCGGCGGCGAATGCGCGGGAGCGGTGACGTTCATTCCGGCGGGGCAGGAGTTGCCCAAACGGGATTTTCACTACCGCAAGCTCGATGAAAAGGAGCTCGCCGGAATCCTGAGAGAGCTACCGAAGCGGCCTTTGCTCGCGGGCGAGAAAGGCATTCGCCTTTCGCTGCCTGGCGCACAGGATAAGGTCGCTGTGCGTATCGAAGGCGAAGAGGTTTCGCTGCCCCTGGGCGGCGCGCCTAGCACGCACATCCTCAAACCGGCGGTCGAGCACTTTGCGGGTGTGGTGTTTAACGAAGCGCTGTGCATGACCCTAGCGGCGCACATGGGTCTTCCTGCGGCGAAAGTGGAAACGAGAAAAGTCGAGGACGTCGAGTATCTATTAGTCGAACGCTACGACCGCAAGCATGTAATGGTTGACAGCGCACCCGGTATCGAGCGTCTGCACCAGGAAGATTTCTGCCAGGCGCAGAACGTCGTGTCTGAACTCAAATACCAGAAGGAAGGCGGGCCGTCATTCAAGCAATGCTTCTCCTTGCTGCGCGACGTCTCGACCGCACCGGTGATTGACCTTGGAAATCTTCTGGAGGCCGCGATTTTTAACTATATCGTCGGCAACAACGACGCACACGGGAAGAATTTCTCGCTGGTATATCCGGACAAGGAAATCAGGCTGGCGCCGCTTTACGATGTGATCAGCACGATCTACTACCCCGATCTGAGCACCGACATGGCTATGCGGATCGGGCGCGAGTACTCATCGGATAAAGTGTCCTCAAAGGATTTCGAGCAACTGGCGGAGGACGCGGGGCTGGCGAAACCGCTGGTTCGCCGCCGAATTCCCGAGTTGGCGACAGCCGCCATCGAAGCGCTAGGTAAACTAAAGATCACAGACAAGGTCTCTGACGAGGTCGGGGGTCTCATCCGCAAGCGCGCCGTACACGCGCGGGACAAATTTCGCATTTAGTTCAAGCGTTAACGAGAACAATGCACCGCGAACCCTCTCCGAATCAAGGATGCAAGTCGTAAGAAAATAGCACACGGACCAACTTCGGCATGGCCTGAAAGCCACCTGCTGGATAAATGATCACAGTGGAACTGAGGGGGTTGCTAGTAGGGATGCTTGCGGACCTCCGAAACCGGAGCAGCACACTTTGGAGGCTCAGTCCGGAATATAGCCGAGATTCTTCAGGTCAGCAACGCTCGACGTAGCCACAACGCTACCTGCCGGTCTGCAAACTGGAACGAACCCACGGCTATCCCCCCAAAATGTCTCCCAAGCAACCGCCGACGAACTGCCTCTGACAAGCGGCGATGAAAATGCAGAAACGAAGCCACCGAGTTCCCTTGCCAACACGGAGGACAACGCGTCGGCGTAATCCTGGAGGACCGATCGAGCCGTACGGGCGTTGCGCTAGATTTTGACGGACAGCCGGGGGGGCCGAACGCGGGCGCTTTACCAATCCCTTTGGGTTGCCCTTCTCGAAGGCGCCCCAACTTTGGTATCGTGTCCCCCGCAAATAGGTTTCGTCGGGGGTACGCCGTGAAGATCACCTGCAAGGTCAACGGGAAGACATATTCAAATGAAATCGAGCCACGCCTGCTCTTAATCCATTACCTGCGCGAAGTCCTGAATCTTACCGGATCGCATGTCGGCTGCGAGACGTCGCTCTGCGGCGCGTGCACTGTGGACGTCGACGGAAAAGCGGTGAAAAGCTGCACGATATTTGCTGTCCAAGCCGACGGCGCCAAGGTCACCACCATCGAAGGCTTGGCCGCCGGCGGCAAACTTGATCCGATGCAGGAAGCTTTCTGGAACGAGCACGGCCTGCAATGCGGCTTCTGCACGCCAGGCATGATCATGGCCTCGAAGCAGATTCTGGAGCGCCATCCAAATCCCACCGAGGAAGAAATCCGGAATGGGCTGGCGGGAAACATCTGCCGCTGCACCGGCTACCAGCACATCGTAAACGCGCTCAAGGCAGCGGCCGCCGCCGCGGCGAAATAGGAGTCGATCATGGCCACCACAATCGTGGAAGTTCAAAAAGAAAAGCAGGTTGGGAAGCGGCTGCGCCGGCGCGAAGATCCGCGTCTGATCACCGGGACCGCCACTTACGTTGATGACATCCAAATGGAAGGCATGCAATACGCCGCAATTCTGCGCAGCCCGCACGCGGCGGCCAAGATTCGCTCGATCGACACCAAGCAAGCCGAACAGGCCCCCGGCGTAATCGCCGTGTATATCGGCAAGGACACTGAAAAAGTTGGAGCCGTTCCCTGCGGCTCCTCGCTTCCCGGTCTGCGCGTGCCTCACCACAATATCCTGGCCATGAACCGCGTCTACTTCGTCGGGCACCCAGTCGCGGTGGTCGTCGCTGAGAATCGTTACCTTGCGCAGGATGCCGCCGACTTGATCGAAGTCGATTACGCGCCGACTGCTGCCGTGGCCGAACCCGAAAAGGCGCTCGCTTCCGGCGCACCCGCGGTTCATCCCGAATGGCCCGATAACATCTCCTTCACCTATCACCAGGACGGCGGTGACATTGACAAAGCTTTCGCGCAAGCCGAAGTGGTGGTCAAGCAGCGCATCACCAGCCAGCGCCTGATTCCCATGGCCATGGAAACGCGCGGCGTAGTGGCGGACTTCCGCGCCGCCGATCGCCAACTCCACCTCTACACCTCCACGCAAATCCCTCATCTGGTCAGGACGCTGGTCGCCTCCATGCTGAGCCTCGATGAAAATCGCGTGCGTGTGATCACTCCCGAAGTTGGCGGCGGCTTTGGCAGCAAGTTGAACGTGTACGCCGAAGAAGCGCTCATGGGATTCATCGCGCAGAAAACCGGCAAGCCGGTGAAGTGGATCGAGTCGCGCCGCGAGAATTTCCTTTGCACGATTCATGGCCGCGGGCACGTGGATTACTACGAGCTCGCCGCCAAGCGCGACGGTACTATCCTCGGCATCAAGCTGAAAATTATTCAGGACGTGGGCTCGTACCTTCAGCTATTAACGCCCGCGATTCCCACGCTCAGCGTGCTGATGATGCCGGGAATTTACAATATTCCGAGCATTCGCGCCGATATCGTGGGCGTATTCACAAATTGCATGCCCACGGACGCCTATCGCGGCGCAGGCCGTCCGGAAGCCACGCACGGTATCGAGCGCATGGTCGATATTTTGGCCGATGAGCTGCATGTCGATCCGGCCGAAATCCGGCTTAAAAATTTCGTGGCCAACGATAAATTCCCGTACGCCACAGCCACCGGCCTGATATACGACTCCGGAAATTACGCCGCGCCACTGAAAAAAGCACTCGACATGGTCGATTACAAGAAGCTGCGCCAGGAACAAGCGGAAGCGCGCAAGCAGGGCAAGTGGATCGGCATCGGCATCTCGACTTACGGCGAGATTTGCGCTATCGGCCCCTCTCCCGCCACGCCAGCCGGCGGATGGGAAAGCGCCACGGTGAAAGTCGAGCCTTCCGGAAAAGTGACCATCATGACCGGGGCGTGCCCGCACGGCCAGGGCGAAGAAACCACCTTCGCGCAAATCGCCGCGGACGAGCTCGGCGTCAGCGTCGATGACGTCTTGGTCGTCCGCGGCGATACCGCCGTGGTGCAATACGGCATCGGCACCTTCGGCAGCCGCGGTACGGCGATCGGCGGCACGGCCGTCTACTACGCCCTACAAGATCTAAAAGAAAAAATCAAGAAATTCGGCGCGGTGCTGCTCGAAGACGAAGACGTTGCGATGGCAGGCGGAAAGGTAACCAGCAAAAAAACCGGACAGAGCAAATCCGTTCCGGAAATAGCGGCTGCCGCCTACCGCGCCATGAAGTTGCCGCCGAACACCGAGCCGGGTCTGGTCTCCACGCATTTCTGGGAGCCGCCAAATTTTACGTTTCCATTCGGCACTCACATCGTCGTGACGGAGATCGATGGAGAAACGGGCGATATTAAGATTCGCCGCTACATTGCCGTGGATGATTGCGGCAACCAAATCAATCCGCTGATTGTCGCCGGGCAAGTGCACGGCGGCGTGGCGCAAGGCTTGGGACAATCGCTCTGGGAGCAGGCGGTATATGACGATAACGGCCAGCTGCTGACTGGCGAGCTAACCGACTACGCCGTGCCGCGCGCGCACATGATGCCATGGATTGAGGCCGAGCACACCACGACTCCTTCGCCGGTAAATCCGCTCGGCGTCAAAGGCGTTGGCGAGGCTGGAACGATCGGCTGCTCTCCAGCGGTGGTGAACTCCGTAGTCGATGCTCTGTCTCCTCTCGGCGTGCGGCACATCGATATGCCGCTGACGCCGGAAAAAATCTGGAAGATTTTGAGCAAAGGGGCGTGAAATGATTCCGCAGAAATTTGAATACACCGCACCAGACTCATTGAAATCCGTGCTGCAGTTACTGGAAAGCGGCGCGAAACCGCTCGCCGGCGGCATGAGCCTGATTCCCATGATGAAGCTGCGCTTGGCCACGCCTGAGCACTTGGTCGATCTTGGCAGGCTGAAAGAGCTCAACTATATTCGCGAATCGGGCAATGCCGTGCACATCGGCGCGATGTCCACGCATTTCGATATCGAGACTTCGTCGCTGCTACTGCGCAAATGCCCGTTGCTGGCCGAAACCGCTGCGGACATTGGCGATTTGCAAGTGCGGAACCGAGGCACCATCGGCGGCAGCGCGGCCCACGCCGACCCGTCTGCGGATTATCCGGCAGCGCTGCAGGCGCTGGAGGCCAAGTTCGTTCTTATCGGCGCCTCAAAAGAGCGCACCGTCTTCGCGGTAGAGTTTTTCGTGGACGCTTTCACCACCGCTCTCGACCCCGGCGAGATTATCCGCGAAGTGATCGTGCCGATCGAAGAGCCGGGCACCGGCGTCGCCTACGAGAAAGTGGTGCAGCCTGCAAGCGGGTTCGCGATCGTAGGCATCGCCGTGCGCGTTCGCCGCAGCGCTGGGATAATCAGCTTCGCGCGCATCGGCGTCACTGGGCTTTCAAATCACTCGTACCGCGCGACAGCTGCGGAAGCGGCGCTCGCTGGGAAATCCGGCTCGGCGGAGGAAATCAAAGCTGCCGCGGCTCTGGTAACGCAGGGCGCCGATGCCAACTCCGATCTTCATGCTTCGTCCGATTACCGCAAGCATTTAGCGGTCGTCCACGCGGCGCGCGCGATCACCGCAGCTCTTTCGAGGACTGCGTGAAGATTTCCGGCTCGTACAAGCTGGCCGTGCCGCAACAGCAAGCCTACGAAATGATGCAGGACCCTGAAGTGCTGGCCCGCGCCATGCCCGGTTGCGAGGCCCTTGAAAAAATAGGCGAAAACGAATACCGCATGAAAATGAAGATGATGCTCGCGAGCATCTCCGGCGTCTTCGATGGCAAGATTCGCATCGCCGACCAAAATCCACCATTTAGTTTCCGCCTCATTGTGGAAGGCTCGGGCCGGCCGGGCTTCATCAAGGGTGATGGGTTGCTAAAACTCTCGCCATCCGCTGCGGGAGGAACGGACGTTGCCTACGATGGCGACGTGCAGGTCGGCGGCACGATCGCAGCCGTTGGCCAGCGCCTGCTGGATGGAACGGCAAAGATTCTCATCAAGAAGTTCTTCGACAAATTGACCGCCAACCCGAGCTGATCGGCCCTCGCAAAAACGCGCAGAACTTTTACAGAGTTTTTGACAGTGGGCGCTGCGTGTGTTCGAATGACGCCGGAGAATTTACGTGCGGCACTATCGTCTGGCAATTTTAATTGCAGCGCTCTTTTTGATTTTCATCATTGTACTGCCTCTGTTCTCCAGCGGAATCGGGCTACTCGTCGATTGGTGGTGGTTCAACCAGGTCGGATATCGCGAGCTTTTCACCACGATCCTCGGCACGGAGCTTGGACTCGGCATTTTCGGCGGGTGCGCGTTTCTGCTGCTCTCCGGATTGAATCTGGCCGCGACGCAAGGTGTGGCGAAGCGCTCGCGGTATCTAACGGTAACGAAAACGATCGAGATCCCGGGCGGGGAAAAGCTGCCGTCCATTTTTCGCGGCGTTCTCTGGATCGTCCTCGTCTTCTTTGCGTGGACGGCCGCCCAGTGGTCGGCTACGCATTGGAATGATTTTCTTTTCGCCACACATGGCGTAAATGTGGCGCAAAAAGACCCGATTCTGGGGCTCAACCTCAGTTTTTACCTCTTCCGTCTGCCGTTTCTTTTCTTTCTTTACCACCTGGCACTGATTATTTTAGCGGCGAGCCTGGTGACCGCGGCCGTTTCCTACTTCGTCGAAGGCGGCGTGTGGATTTCGCAGCGTGGCTGGGGAATTGGCCGGAACGCGCGCCGGCACCTCATGGTTCTCGGCGGCTTCTTCTTCCTCCTCTTCGCTTGGCGCGCCCGGCTGGGCATGTACGATCTCGTGTATTCGCCGACCGGACTCGTCTACGGCGCCGGATACACGGACATTCATGTTGCGTGGCCCGTGCTTTGGGTTCAGCTGGCGCTGTGTCTGGTTGCAGCAATTGCTTTTTTCTCCGGAGCTTTCGACGGCCAGATTCGTCCCGCCGAATATGCCGTCGGTGGAGTGATCGCCGCGGCGATTCTGGGCGGGTGGATCGCTCCCGCGCTCGTGCAGAGCTACGTGGTTGCGCCGAGCGAACTCGAAAAGGAGCTTCCCTATATCGCCCGAAATATCGCCTTCACCCGCCAGGCTTACGGGCTCGACAAATTTGACCAGCGAAATTTTCCCGCCGTGCAAGATCTAACTCCTTCATCTATCGAAGACAATGCCGCCACCATGCGGAATTTGCGCTTGTGGGATCAGGATCCACAGCTCACTGCGTTTCAGCAGTTGCAGGAAATCCGCACGTATTACGATTTCGCGAACGTCTACTATGACCGCTACGAGGTCAATTCACAGTTGCGCCAGGTTTCCCTTTCGGCGCGCGAACTGGCTGCCTCAAGCTTGCCCGATCCCAACTGGGTCAACCAGCACTTGATCTACACGCATGGATACGGTCTGTGTCTTGGGCCGGTGAACGAATCCACTCCGGATGGACTCCCGAATCTTTTTATCAAGAATATTCCGCCACAGTCGTCCATCCCTTCTCTAAAAGTCACTAAGCCGCAGATCTACTACGGACAACTTTCCAACAACTACTGTTTCGTGAAAACCGGCGCGAAAGAGTTTGACTATCCATCCGGTGAAGACAACGTTTACACCGTCTATTCGGGACCAGGCGGCGTGCCGGTTGGCAGCTTGTGGCGGCGATTAATTTTTGCGCTGCGTTTTGGTGACACCAACATTTTCTTTTCCGGTTACCTTCAGCCAGGCAGTCGAATCATGATCTACCGGCGGACACTTCAGCGAGTGGAAAAGCTTGCTCCCTTCTTGTCCTACGACAGCCATCCCTACATGGTGATTGCCAACGACGGTTCGTTGTACTGGATCGTCGATGGATACACCCTTTCCGGCCAATATCCGTATTCCGAACCCACCGACAACGTGGGAAATTACATCCGCAACTCCGTCAAGATCACGATTAACGCTTACAGCGGCGAAGTGAAATTTTACGTCAGCGATCCGTCCGATCCGCTGATCCAAAGCTACCAACGTATCTTCCCCGGTGTATTCCAGCCACTCTCGGAAATGCCGCCGGACCTGCGCTCGCACATCCGCTACCCGCAGGACTTTTTCGCTATTCAGGCGGCCAAATACGCCGTCTATCACATGACCGACCCCAGCGTGTTCTATAGCAAAGAGGATTTGTGGCGGGTGGCCACACGCACGTCCAATGGCTCTTCCACGCCTATGAATCCCTACTACGCCGTGATGAAACTGCCGGAAGTGGGTAAGACCGAGGAATTCATCCTGATGGTTCCGTTCACGCCCGCGCGCAAAAACAACATGATCGCCTGGATCGCCGCTCGGTGCGATGGCGCCGATTACGGCAAAGTGCTCGTGTTCACTTTCCCCAAGGACAAATTGATCTACGGCCCCGAGCAGATTCAGTCACGCGTGAATCAAAGCCCTTCCATCTCTCAGCAACTCACTTTGTGGGACCAGGGGGGTTCGCGCGTCACCCGCGGCACGTTGCTCGTGGTACCGGTGCAGAATGCCGTGATGTATGTGGAACCCTTATACCTCGTCGCCGAAGGCGGCTCATCGATACCCGAACTGAAGCGCGTGATCGTCGCCTATTCCGATCACGTAGCGATGGAGCCGACGTTAGAGGATGCACTGAACGTCATATTTGGCGGCCAAGCTGGCGAAAACGAAGAGGCGTCAACAGGCTCGCCAACGGCTGCGCCCCAATCGGCGAAAGGCGTTCCAGCAGAGATTGAAAATCTGATTCAGCAGGCCAACCAGGAGTTCCAGCAGGCTCAGACCGATCTGCACAATGGTGATTGGGCCGGCTACGGAAAGGAAATGCAGCAGCTTGGCCAAACACTAAAGCAAATGCCCCCCAAACCGTCCGCCGCACGGCGTGGAAACTAATACGCCCTCATTGTAAAAAGCTGCGCATCTCCATGTTGTGATTCGCATTGCGGCGCCTTGTCGCGGACGCGGACTCTTTGATCACCTCTCGTGGAACCTTATCCTCGCGGATACCGGCGAAAGTCGCCTCCCGAAGATGGTTGCTCTCCGTCCAGTCCGTGAACTCCACTTGCGCGACTAATTTTGGCTTCAGCCATTTGCACTCTTTCATCGCTTCTTTCGTCAGCGCCTTCCCACGGCGCGCATTTTTCGGCTCCGGCAAATTCGCGAATGGGCACTTGCTCGTCTCCAACCCTCTAAATCGCTTTGAGACCTGCTGCCTCAGCGCCGGAGTGAAACCGTTGCGGACTTTCGCATTGAAGATCAACTTTCCGTCATCGTAATAGCCGACCAGCAACGAATCGAATCCATGTTTTCCTGGCGAGTAACCCCCGATCACGAGCTCCTGGCTTTTCTGCGTCTTGTACTTCACCCATGCGCCGCTGCGTTCGCCGGGTTCGTACTTGCTGTCACGCCGTTTGCCTACTACGCCTTCCAGTCCATTCTCGCGCGCCGCGCGAACGATCTGCTTGGCGGGGAAATCCAAGACTGGCGACAAGCGAATCGGATCGCTGCGCCTGGAAAGTGCCTCGTCAAGAATCCTGCGGCGGTCTCGCAACGGGAGTCTCGATACATCGCGCCCATTGTACGCAAGGATATCGAACGCATAGAAAAAGAGGTTCTTCCCGCGTTTCCAGTTTTGCAGCGTGTTGAAATCCGGCCGGCCTTTCGCATCGAGCGCCACGATCTCTCCGTCAAGCACGGTGTCCGGCGGGAGCGCTTCGAGCGCCTTCGCGATCTCCGGATATTTCTCATTCAGCCGGTTCTCGCACCTTGAAAACACATCGACGTTGCCGTCCCGCCTCACCACCAGCGCCCTGTAGCCGTCGAGTTTTATTTCGTATTGCCAATCCGGAGATTCCGGAACTTCGCTGACGAGTTTTGCCAGCATCGGCTCTACAAAACGAATCTTCGCCTTCGGCAGGGAATCGACATCGGGAATTTCACGCCGCGCTTCCTGGGCCGCATTTCTTGCGGTCGAATGCCTTGGTCCCGCATGCGCCTCTCGATTGCTTTGCCATTCGCGGCCCGGTTTCGCGGCAATCTGTTCCATCGTGCGGCCGCTGAGAGCTGATTTGTCCGCCTTCGCCTTCGGCAGCCGCAGCGTCTTGTGATCCGCCTTGATCATGTACCACTTGGGCCTTCCACCTTCTTCCGGCCCGCGCGTCAGTACCCACTCACCGTTGAGTTTTTCCCCGGCGAGAAAAAACTTCAGAGATCCCCTGTGGACATTCCCTTCGATCAAATTGTACGTGCCGATGTCCCACACCATCACCGTTCCACCGCCATACTGCCCCTTGGGAATAATGCCTTCGAAGCTCAGATAATCGAGCGGGTGATCTTCCGTGGGCATCGCAAGGCGGTTCACGTTCGGCACCAGCGGTAGCCCCTTGGGAACCGCCCAGGACTTCAGCACTCCTTCCATTTCCAGGCGGAAATCGTAATGCACGTGGCTCGCGGCGTGTTTTTGAACCACGAAACGCCGCGTGCTCCCCTGCCTGCTGCGCCCCGGTGTGGCGGGTGGCGGCTCTCCGGTCTTCGAAAAATCGCGCTTAGCTCGATACTTCTCCAGTGATTTCGGCGGCGGATCCACCGCACCCGCTTCCAGGATATCCCTTGGCAGATTTTGTTTCAGCTTCTCCACGTCCGCAAACAGGTCACCCGTTTTGGTTAGCCGCTTCAGCGCTTCATGCGGCTCGAAGAACAGGCTTCGCGCGTCGTTGGCGCGTTCTGCGGCAGCTAGTTCATCCCAGGTCACCGGAAGCGACACGTACGGCACGTCCGCTTTCGCGCGCAACGAATAGACGCAGACCGTCGTCTTGGTCTCGCTGTTCTGGCTCCAATCGATAAATACTTTTCCTTTGCGTAATTCCTTGGCCATTTTCGCGACAACCAGATCCGCATGCCTTTGCTCCATCAGTTCCGCGATCGTTTTCGCGAACTGTTTCGTCGCGTCATATTCGAGTTTCCCGTTGAGCGGGACGTACAGTTGCAGCCCCTTCGACCCGGACACTTTCACAAACGACTTCAGCTTCATCTCGTCCAGAAGTTCGCGGACCAGAATTGCCACGCGGGCGCAGCTCACAATATCCGCTCCCTCGCCAGGATCGAGGTCGAAGACGATTTCCGTCGCTACGCGGATTCTCGGAACGCGATGCAGGAATGGATGCAGCTCGATACTCGCCGTGTTCGCCACCCATACGAGCGTCGGCAGATCGTTGATCAGAATGTAGTGAATTACGCCGGCATGACGGTGGCGCGACACCGCGAATCGCTTCACCCATGGCGGCGTGAACGCCGGAGCGTTCTTTTCGTAAAAAAATTCGCCGCGGACGCCTTCCGGGTATCTCTTTAACGTGATTGGACGGTCTTTCAAGTGCGGCAGGATGTGCGGTGCCACTCGCACGTAATAATCGATCATCTGCCCCTTAGTGAATCGATTGCCGGGGTAGAGGACCTTCTCAACGTTAGAGAGCGTCAGGTTCCGCCCGCCTACTCTCACTGTCTGTTCAGATTTGGCCATCCCGGCACCCTGGTCCACACCATCTCGTCCTTGTCATCATTCAGAATGACCCTTCCGCAGCCGCCTTTTCAAGCGGGTGACACGGTCCGGGCCCACACCGGTCGAAGGGGTCGTTGTCCAAGCTGCGAAGGATTCATTCTGTTTCTCGCGTCCATTTGTAAATGCAATTTCGCTTGCTCGCTGCTCGTGTAGACTCGTTGTTTCTGCGGACACGAACTTTCATGCGGCGGGCTATGAAACAAATTGCGATCCGAACTGTTTGCCTACTCATTCTGGCAGCGCCCTGCACAGCCGCCACTCATGCTCAGTCGTCTGCGCCGGTTTCACCCATTCACGTGAAGGTGGTGGTGGTCACCATGTTTGAGCGCGGTAATGACACTGGCGACGCTCCCGGCGAATTTCAGTTCTGGGTTGAGCGCGAGCATTTGGATCAGGTGTTCGACCTGCCCGCAGGTTTTCACCACGCGCGCATGAACAACGACGGTGTGCTGGGGATTGTAACTGGCGAAGGAGCGGCCAGGGCGGCTGCGTCCACCATGGCTCTCGGACTTGACCCGCGCTTCGACCTCTCTAAAGCTTACTGGATCGTGGCCGGCATCGGAGGCGGCGATCCAGCGGATGTTTCGATCGGTTCGGGCGTGTGGGTAGAGCACGTCGTCGATGGCGACCTGGCCTTCGAGATCGACGCGAGAGAGATTCCGAAAAACTGGCCGACCGGTTACATTCCGTTCGGTCGTTTGGCTCCTTACCAGGAACCCACTCCAAAGGACGAGGGAAATTGGTACACGCTGAATCCGAAGCTGGTCGCATGGGCCTACCAACTGACGAGGAATGTTCCGCTAGCCGAATCGGACATCTCCGCCGCTGGGCGGGAGTATCGCGCGAGCTTCGTCGGATTCCCGAATGCGCAAAAAGATCCGTTCGTCGCCGAAGGCGATGAAGTTTCGTCGAGCACCTTTTGGCACGGCGCGCTGATGAACCGGTGGGCGAACCGTTGGGATCGTTATTTCACAGGTGGAAACTACATGGTTTCGGCCATGGAAGATAGCGGCACGCTGCAATCACTCACTTTTCTCGATCACGCCGGCCGCGTGGATTTGCGTCGCGTGTTGGTGTTGCGCACCATCAGCAACTACGACCGGCAACCGCGCGGAGAAACCGCCGTAGAAAGTCTACAGAGCATGCAGGGCGGCAAGTATCCGGGGTATCTTGCCGCGCTCGAAGCAGCGGAACGGGTGGGCGACACCGTCGTGCGCAGCATCATCGCAAACTGGCCTGCGCGCCAAGTCTCAGTGCCCTGAATTTGTACAAAAACCAGGTTTTGCGCTAGACCACGGGCGCGTCAATTAGCGACGCAGCTACTTTCCGCTGATACTCATGCGCTTTTTCCAGAATGGCAGGCTTGTCGAGCGTAAGACACACGCGATTTTCCATCACCACCCGCCCGGCAACGATCGCCGTGCGCACGTCGTGCGCGTTCAGCGCGTACACCAACTGCGAATAGACGTTGTACATAGGCGTCGAATGCGTCGCGCCCGTGCCGATCAGGATCAGATCCGCTTCTTTACCCGCCTCGATCGAACCAATTTTGTGATCGAGATGCAGCGCTCGCGCGCCGCCGATAGTCGCCATTTCAACTACTTGCCGCGCGGGCAATGCTCGCGGGTCCATGCGCGACACTTTTTGCAGCTTGGCCGCGATGTTCATTTCCTGAAATAGATCCTGATTGTTGTTGCTGGCTGCGCTGTCCGTCGCCAGTCCCACGCGTCCGCCCGCTGCCAGAATATCGACCACGGGCATCACCCCCGAAGCCAGTTTCATATTGCTGGACGGATTATGCACCGCGCCGACCCCCCGGCGGATCAGCGTGGCGATATCGTCCTGATCCACCCAAATGCAATGCGCGCCGATCACGTCTGGCCCCAGCAAGCCGATGCTCTCCAGGTACGCCACCGGCGATAGCCCATGTTTGGCTCGGCTGCGTTCGCTCTCGAACGGCGCTTCCGCGATGTGAATCAAAATCGGCGCGTTCAGCCGACGAGCCAAAGCCGCCGTCGTTTTCAAAGTCTCCGTCGAAAGGGTGTAGATCGAATGGGGCGCCACACCGGGCGTGATCAGCGGATCGCCCCTCCAGCGCTCGATAAACTCCTGCGCATATGCGAGAGCGGCAGCCGGAGTTTTGTGATCGGGCGCGACAAAATCGACAATCGTCTCGCCCAGCACTCCGCGAATTCCGGCCTCATGCACGACCTGTGCAACCACGTCCTCGAAATAATACATATCGGCAAAGGTCGTCACCCCGCCGCGCAGCATCTCCAGCACGCCCAGCCGCGTGCCCCACAGGACGAAATCTTCGGTAACGTTGCGTCCCTCAGCCGGGAAAATATATCTCTGCAGCCAATCGTCGAGCGAATGATCCTCCGCAATGCCGCGAAACAGGCTCATCGCCGCGTGCGCGTGGCCGTTGATCATGCCCGGCGTTACCAGCGTTCCGCTCGCGTCGATTGTCGTCGCGCCTGCCGCTCGCGGTGCCAGCGCGGACCGCGTGCCCACCTCCGCGATGGTATCGTCTCGCACCAGAATCGCGCCGTCTTCGATGACGCGGTATTCCGCGTCCATCGTGATCACTGTTCCGCCGCTAATTAGAAGTTCCACCCTGTCGCAATCCTCCGCCACCTGGCGAATTTGCCGCAATACTACTGTCCCGCTTCCGATTGTTTCGAATTCAGGAATTGCAATGTGTAGGCCGTGGCCGGATCGAATGTTTTGGTGATCACCTTCAAATCCAAAAGCTGCTGGTACATCTCCGTCCAGCGCTGCGCCTTCATCTGCCCCAGATCCGACCCGTCCGGCGCATCGCCGGTGACGAAGTTTCCGTCGCGCAATGTCTTCCAGGTGAAGCGCATCCAATCCGGATTCAATGCCGGATTGAGTTTGGCGATTGTCGCGTTTGCTTCTGCCGGATCGTTCAGATAATCGCGCCAGCCTCGCAGAGAGGCGCGCACGAACTTCGCGACGATCTCCGGATGCTCGGCCAGAAACGTCCGCGTCGTGCACATCACCCGGTACGGCCGGTAGCCCGCGTCGCTCGTCAGCAGAATGCGCGTCTCGATCCCGGCCTGCTGCGCGAAATACGGCTCCGAGGTAGCAAACGCCTGCTGGATATAATTCGGGTCGGCTACAAAATTCGCCACGTTCATCATCGCAGGTACCACGCGCACATCGGTGAGATGATATTTCTTCTCGATAAACTCCCACCACGTAGAGCCCGTCTTGATCGCCACCGTATGCCCGTTCAAATCTGCAAATGAGCGCACTGGCGAATCGGCGCGCACCATGATGCCCTGAGGATCTCGCTGCATCGTGGCAGCCACGGCCACCAGCGGCTGCCCATCCGCTACCGACTCCAAAATTCTGTCCGACGAGCTCATGCCGAATTGCGCCGCGCCCGCCGCAACTTGCTCTTCTACGATCACATACGGGCCGCCGGGAACGATCTTCATATCGAGTCCTTCGTCCCGGTAATAACCCTTCACCAGCGCGTCGTAAAATCCGCCGTGCTCGGGCTGCGGATACCAATCCGCTTGCAATGTGACGGGGAATAAACCTGCTTTGTGAGATGTATGACTGCAGCCGGAAACGGTCAGAGCGGTGAGAAACAGAAGCAAGCAAGCTGTGCGGATGCCAGTTACCTTGCCCATGGCGCAGTTTATCACGCTGCTCGCGGCTGGCGGCCCCGATTTGTTTCGATCCGCTTCGCTCAAAAACGACAAAAAACCGAGCGATCCAATCCAAAGTTTGAATTGTTCCGCGCCTCGGCCAGCCTCGTAGCAGGCCTACCCTTGTGCTAAATTGCGGCATGGCAAACTCGTCCTCGCGAGCAGCCAGAAAGATCTCTGTGGACCACAAGCGCATGCGCGCTCTGGTTCGTTTCACCGCGCGTACGCTCACCACATCTCGCCCGGTACCTTTCGGCGCCCTGATAGTCGACACGCGCACCGGCAAACCGCTGATTCAGGCCACCAACGCAGTTCGCACGGAATACGATCCCAGTTCGCACGCCGAAACGCGCGCTGTGCGCCTCGCTTGCAAAAAACTTAGCCGCATCTCACTCGCGGGCTACACTATGTATTCGACTTGCGAGCCATGCCCGATGTGCATGGCCAACGCGCTGTGGGCCAGGCTTGACCGCGTCGTCTACGGCGCCACGATCGCCGACGCCTGCCGCCACTGTTTGCAGATTTACATTCCGGCCAAGGAAGTTTCGCGCCGGTCGGACATGCCCTGCATTGTGGAAGGGCCGATTTTGCGCAGCCTGTGCAAGACGCTGTTCACTCATCCCAATATGCACAAGGCGTTTCGCGCCTGGTCGTCTCGCAGCGGAAATTCCGGAAAGTAACGCTGCTTCAAAACGGAGAACGTAATGCATCCGCAGCATGCTCGCGAACTCGCCGCCATCGTTGGCGATGAAACGCGCGTGCTTACGCTTCCCCAGGCAGTCGAGCAGCTCTCGCGCGATTTTTACTGGTATTCGCCGGTGCTTCGCATTCAGCTCGCCGGCAAGGCTGGCGAGGCCGTAGTCCAGCCCCTCTCCGCGCACGAAATTCAGGACGTGCTTCGCTATTGCTACGCGCACGATCTGCCTGTGACGGTCCGCGGCGCGGGCACCGGAAATTACGGACAGGCCGTTCCGCTGCGCGGAGGCGTGGTCCTCGACCTAGCGCGCATGGACCAAATTGAATCGATTGAGTCAGACGGCGTCGCCGTCTGCCAGCCCGGCGTGCGTCTCGGCGCACTCGAAAATCAGGCACGCAAACTTGGATGGGAGCTTCGCTGCTATCCGTCCACCATCGTGAAGGCCACCGTTGGCGGCTTCCTCGGCGGAGGCTCCGGCGGCATCGGCTCCGTCGCTCACGGGAATTTGCGCCATTTCAAAACCGTGCGCGCTCTGGACGTCGTCACCATGGAAGAAGAGCCGCGGATTCTTCACCTTGAAGGCGACGCCATCCACGAGATTCTGCACGCCTGGGGCACCAACGGCGTAATGACCCGAATTTGGCTCGCGCTTGCGCCAGCCGTCGAATGGGCCCAGTGCGCCGTGGCGATCCCGACTTTTGACGCTGCGTTTGAGTTTAGTGAACGTATGGCAGGCGATCCGGCGTGGACCAAGCGCCTGGTGACCACCTTCGAATGGCCAATTCCTTCATTTTTCGGACCGATCCGGGAACACACGCCCGATGGACAGGCGCTGATATTTTTCCTGATCGCGCTCAGTCAGCTTCCCGAGTTCGAATCAGCGGCGCTTGCCGCTGGCGGGCAAATCGCTTACTCCGGTGCTTACACTGGACTTCGCACGCGCCCGCTTCTGTCCGACTATACCTGGAATCACACCACGCTGTGGGCCATGAAAGCTGACGAAGCCTACACCTACTTGCAATGTGCCTTCGATTGCGATTCCGTGCGCGAACAAATTCGCGCGCTGAAAGACCGCTTCGGAAGCGAATTCCTGCTGCACATGGAATTTTGGAAGGGCGAGGACGGTCGCATCGTTCCCGGTGCCATCCCGGTGGTCTATTACACATCTGAAAAGCGCCTCAACGAGATGATCGACTTCTGCCGCGAGATCGGCGTGTATGTCGCCAATCCGCACGTCAATTTCGTGGAAGGCGGCGGGCGCTATCGCGAAGACAACGTGCAACTGCTCGCAAAGCAGCGCTACGACCCCAAAGGGCTTTTGAATCCCGGCAAGATGGCCACCTTTGAACCGGAATCCGGCCGTAAAGTGATCGCGAAATGAAAACCTGGATTCCCGACGCGCGAAATTTCGCTTATCTGAATTGGAAACAAGTGGAAGCACTGCCACGCGAATCCACTCTCCTCGTGCTGCCCACCGCCGCCATCGAACAGCACGGCCACCACTTGCCGCTGGCCACCGATACGCTCATCAATAACTTGCTGCTCGGGCATGCGCTGACAAAACTGCCGGCGGAACTGCCTGTCTACGCACTGCCGCCGGTCTGTTATGGCAAGAGCAATGAACATCTCGGCTTTCCCGGCACTCTCTCCGTAAGCGCCCTTACATTCATGAGCGTTTTGCGCGATCTGGGCTCCAGCATTTCGAGCGCCGGCTTTCGGAAGCTGGTCCTCTACAACACGCACGGCGGCAACACCGCTTTGATCGACGTGATGGCGCGCGATTTGCGCGCCGAATTGGGCATGCGCACATTCGCGCTACACGGCTCCGGCGGCGCCGCGTACGACGGCCTGTCCGCGCAAGAACGCAGATACGGTTTCCACGCAGGTGAAGTGGAGACCGCCCTTTTGCTCGCCTCCGTGCCGGAACTGGTCGATCGCAGCGCATATACCGGGAATTACATCGCTGACGTGAATGTGCCGGAATTGCTACTGCCGGAAAATGCTCCGGCAACGTTCGCCTGGCTCACACGCGACATCGCGCCGAGCGGCGTGCTCGGCGATCCGCGCCCGGCCACGCGCGAGAATGGCGCGCTATGGATCGAGCAAGCTGCAACGCGACTCGCCGCGGCACTGAAGGCGATGGCGGACTATCCCGATCGGCCGGGATCATGACCCAGTCCAGCGCGGCAACCTGGATTGAGTGTGGCGATGGTGCGCGCTTGGCTCGCGCGATGCGATGCCGCATGTCCGACGGCGTTGAGCTCATCTCCGATCACTATTCCCCTTCTGAACCTGGCAAATTTCCAACGCTCTTAATGCGCCAGCCATACGGACGGGACATCGCTTCCACCGTGGTGTACGCGCATCCAGTGTGGTTCGCGCGGCATGGCTACAACGTAGTGATTCAGGACGTGCGCGGGCGCGGCGATTCCGGCGGTGAATTCTATCCGTTTCGCAACGAAGCGCGCGACGGAGCGGAGACAATCGAATGGGTGCGGACGCTGCCGCAATCGAATGGCCGCGTTGGAATGTACGGCTTTTCCTATCAGGGCATTACACAGCTTTTGGCTGCCGCGGAGCAGCCCGAAGGCTTGCAATGCATCTCGCCAGGCATGACATCGCACGATCTCTACCATGGCTGGTTCTACTCCGGCGGAGCGCTTCGCCTCGCCTCCACGCTGGGCTGGGGTTTGCAAATGCTGAAGGAAGAGGCGCGCCGGCTGCACTTGCGCGAAGCGAGCAATCACCTGGAACCGGCGTGGGCAAATCTTTCCGCACAGATGAGTTATGTGCCCGTGCGCGATAACCCCGCGCTGCATGGCGAAGGTTTGCCGCCATTTGTTCTCGACTGGCTCGACCATCCGGCCGTCGACGAATACTGGTCGTCGATGGATGTGAGCACGAAAGTCGATCGCATTCGGGTCCCAGCGCTGCACGTCTCCGGCTGGTACGACACTTACCTGCGAGGCAGCATCGACGGCTTTCTCGCATTTTGCGAGCGAGCCGATCCGGCTGTGCGCCGGCAGCAATATCTGATTGCCGGCCCATGGGTGCACATTCCCTGGGGCGATCGTGCGGGTACAGCGGATTTTGGTCCTCATGCGCTGCTCGACACAGACCAGATTTTACTGCGCTGGTTCAATCACTGGCTGAAAGACTCAGGTGAATTTGCAAGCGAGCCGCGCATTCGCCATTTCGTCCTCGGCGAAAATAGATGGCGGATGGCCGATACGTTTCCGGGCTCAGCAGAACGTACGCGCACTCTGTATCTGCATAGCGCGGGCCGCGCGAATTCGCGGAAAGGCGATGGCGCGCTCTCGGCGGCCAAGCCCTCCCCGGAAGACCCATGCGACATATTCGTGTACGACCCGGAAGTTCCCGTGCTCGCTCCTGGCGGACCAACGGCGGCCAGCGGGCTGTTCGATCAATCGACGATCGAGCTCGGCAACAATGTTCTCGTCTACACGAGCGAACCTCTCAGCGATCCTCTGTTCACTTTCGGATTTCCGAAAGTTTCCTTCTATTGCGCAACGTCTTCAGCGCGCACTGATTTCACCGCCAAGCTCGTTCGCGTCAAACCGAACGGAGTGGCGGAATTCATCTGCATCGGGATCGCGCGGTCGAGCTTTCTATTCGCGGGCCGCTCCTTCTCCGCCGATAAAACTCATCTATGGGAATTCACGCTGGAGCCGACGTCGTGCCTTCTCGGCGCAGGCGAGCGCATTCGCCTTGAGATAGCCAGCAGCGCATTCCCGCTCTACGAGCGCAATTCAGGCAGTTGTATCAATCCATGCCACGCATCTTCGTGGGATTGGCGCCGTTCGACGCAAATCGTTTTTCACGACGCTCGCCGTCCGTCCGCACTGCACCTCCCAGTGTGCGAGGTCACGGATTAACCGTGGATCGCGAAGTGCCCATGGTCGAAATGGCGGGGGTCACTAAGCGCTACGCAAACGGCCCCACGATCCTCGACCGCGTGAACATGGATATCCCCAAGGGAGATTTCGTCAGCATCATCGGCCCTTCCGGCTGCGGCAAATCGACCGTGCTGAAGCTCATCTCGGGACTCACTTCGCCGAGCGCCGGCGAAATCCGCGTGGATGGCATGACTCCCAGAAACGCTCGCGAAATGGTCTCCTATGTGTTTCAGGACGCCACACTGCTTCCCTGGCGCGACGTCCGCCAAAACGTGGGACTTGGTCTCGAGTTGGAGCATGTGGCGCAGCCATCGCGCGAGCGAACCGTCAGCTCGCTCCTCGAACTGGTTGGATTGACGCACGTCGCGAGCTCCTATCCGCGCGAGCTTTCCGGCGGAATGAAAATGCGCGTTTCGATCGCGCGAGCTCTGGCCATCAAACCGCGGCTGCTGCTGATGGATGAGCCGTTTGCGGCGCTTGACGAAATGTCTCGCGACCGGCTGAACGAGGAAGTGCTGCGCCTGCACGAAGAGCAAAAGTGGACGGCCATCTTCGTGACCCATTCGGTAGCCGAGGCGGTTTTCCTATCGAAGCGCGTCATCGTGCTCGCTCCAAATCCAGGACGCGTCCATGCGCAGATCTGCGTGCCATTGCCTGAGCCGCGCACGCTCTCGCTGCGCGAAGAGCCGGAATATGACGAAATCGTGGCACGAGTCTCACGAGCGCTGCGGGTGGCGCGGGCGGCTTAGATCATGCTGAAAAAAAGGATGGCGACGATCGCGAACGCGCTCGGAGTTTTCATCGCGCTGCTCGCTTTCTGGCAAGCCGCGCTATGGGTGCTTCGCGTGCCGGCGTACATGTTGCCGGCGCCCGCTTCGGTGGCACGCGCTGTCGTGCAGCGATTTCCGCTACTGTGCGACGCGCTGCTGGTCACCGCCGCCGAATCTGCCGGAGGCCTTGCCGCCAGCGTCGTGGTCGGCGTTTCGATTGCACTGATTTTCGCGCAATTCCGCTGGGTGCGCCGCACGCTCTACCCCTATACGTTGATCGTGCAGACCGTTCCGATCATCGCCATCGCTCCGTTAATTTTGATGTGGATCGGCGCCGGCACGGTTTCCGTGGGCGTGATCGCGTTCATCATTTCCGTTGCGCCGATTATTTTCAACACAACGCAGGGGCTGATCAGCGTGGACGAAAACCTGGTGCACCTGTTCCTGATGCACAATGCCACGCCTGCGCAAATTCTGTTGCGCCTGCGGCTGCCGCACGCGATCCCGTCGCTCTTCGTCGGCATCCGCGTCGCTAGCGGACTTGCCGTGATCGGCGCGATTACCGGAGAGCTCTACGCCGGATCGAGCCGCGTCGGCCAGGGCGGCCTGGGCTACACGATCTTGTACGCGTCGTCTCAGCTTCAGACCGATTACCTGTTCGCGTTGGTGCTGGCCGCCATCGTTCTGGGGTTCGCTTTTTTTGGCGTGGTTGCGTTCCTGGAATGGCATTTCCTGCACCACTGGCACGAATCGGCGCGGCCGCCGGAATTCGAAGCGGAAACATAGTCTCGCCCAAAGGAGCATGCGAATGTTGCGACTAGAAACCGATACCGGCTGGTGGCTGGTCACTCATCCCCATCACGCGCGCCTGGCCGGTGCATTCGCAGAGCGCTGGGGCAATGATCGATTTCTTCCTCCGGAACCGCGCACGCGGGTCTTGAAAGGCATCGCGCACCACGACGATGGGTGGACGGCCCGCGATGCCGCTCCGCAAATCACGCGCGAAGGCAAACCCAGCGCCTTTTCCGTGGAGCTGGTTGGAAAGTATTCAGCTTTCGAGGAGATTGATTTAGCCGACTACCTGGCGGTGCGCGACCGCGCCGTGCGGCTGATCGCCGCCGAAGATGCCTACGCCGCCGTGCTCATTTCCATGCACACCTACAGCCTTTTGACCGAACATGCCGATCGATCCACGATCGCGCCTGAGGGTTTGCCGCTGCTCGATCGCTTTCTCGATCACCAAAAAACACTTCAAGAATCGCTCATGGACGAGATTCGCTCTGATCCTTCTCTCGCGCCCGAGCAGAAGATCGAGGAGCACGTCCTAGACCATTTCCGCCTGCTGCAAGCGACGGACAATCTTTCTCTACTGACCTGCGTCAGTTTCTCGCAGCCGGCGCATTTGCTTCATCCATTGCCGCTGCGCGGCGGCGGCCACTCGCGAGTGAGGGTTCGTGCGGCTGGACCGCGCGACTTCGTGCTCGATCCATATCCGTTCGGCGAGCCAATTTTGCGCTTCAGCTTTCCGGCTCGCCATGTGATCGGAAAACGGTTCGCCTCGCCCTCCGAATTGCAACACGCGTACGGGGCGGCACCGATCGAAACGCTGTCGGTTACCCTACGCTCCAGCTGATTTTCCGAGTTGCTGGCGATTCCCGGCACCTTTCTGCCGCTCGGGAATTCCTCATTTCGAAGCGGCGCGTGGCTTGGGCGGAGAGCGCACCGTTCCGAAGGCTCGCGGGTGAAACGAGCTTGCGCCGTGCCTCTCGCGATGCTCTCGTCGAGTGGAACTCTGCGGGCTTGCCGGGACGGGGGGGGCAGGTTAGACTTGCCAACAACGGAGGCGGACCATGGCGCGAATCGTTCGGTGCGGCTTGATCCAGGCGTCCTGCGATTGGTCGCCCGAAAAACATTCGCTCGCCGACATCAAGCAAAAAATGATCGCCAAGCACGAGAAACTGATTGGACTGGCGGCGAAAAAACACGTCCAGATTCTGGGCCTGCAGGAGCTCTTCTACGGGCCGTATTTCTGCGCGGAGCAGAATGCTCGCTGGTACACGTTGACCGAGCACGTGCCGGGCGGTCCGACCCTCGCTCGAATACAGAAGCTCGCCAAGAAACACAACATGGTGATCGTCGCGCCGATTTATGAAGTCGAAATGGCGGGCGTTTTCTTCAATACCGCCGCGGTTTTCGACGCGGACGGATCCTATCTTGGGAAATACCGCAAACACCACATCCCGCACTGCCACCCCGGTTTTTGGGAGAAGTTCTATTTCACGCCTGGGAACACCGGCTACCCGGTGTTTGAAACTCGCTATGGGCGAGTAGGCGTCTACATCTGCTATGATCGGCATTTTCCTGAGGGCGCGCGGATTTTGGGGCTGAATGGCGCCGAGATCATTTTTAATCCTTCGGCAACGGTCGCTGGGCTTTCGGAGTACTTATGGGAGCTCGAGCAGCCGGCGCACGCCGTTGCCAATCAATACTTCGTCGCGGCGATCAACCGAGTAGGAACCGAAACGCCCTGGAATATCGGCGAGTTTTACGGGAAGAGCTATTTCTGCGATCCGAGAGGCAAAATCGTCGCCCAAGCGAGCCGCGAGAAGGATGAATTGGTCGTGGCCGATCTCGATTTTGACGTCATAAACGAAGTGCGGGCGACTTGGCAGTTCTACCGCGACAGGCGTCCGGAAAGCTACGACGAAATCACCAAAACGCGCACGCCCGGTGCGGCACAGGCGGCGGACTGAACCCATGCCCTTCACCACCGCAGCCGCAGCGACGCCGTTTTGCCGGAATTTTGTCAGCGGTCGATGGTTCGAATCACGATCGGGTGGGACCATCGAACCGGAGCCCGCCAATCTGCAGGGGGTGACCAGGATTTTGCCCCTTTCCTCCCGCGATGAACTGCGCGAGGCTCGGAGCGCCGCGCCCGGACACATAGTTTCCCGTCCGACGACCAAGTGCCACACGGAAGCAAAGGCCGTCTAGATTGATTACGTGGGATACCGGCGGTAGCGCGTCGGTGCCCGCCTACCCCCGATGAGCGACACAACCATTCCTGCAGCCGGAGGCGTCGGCGAAGCGGCATCGGGGAAGCAAGCCGTTCGAGATAGCTCCCTCTATAACGAAGACCTCGCGCCCATACCGAAAGAGCGGCGCACCTGGGGCACCTACAACTACGCCGCCTTGTGGGTGGCGATGAGCGTGAATATCCCCACCTACTTGCTGGCCAGCTCGATGATTGCGGGCGGCATGGGCTGGAAGCAAGCGATCTTCACGGTATTTCTCGGAAACGTATTGGTACTGATCCCGATGCTGCTGAACGCGCACGCCGGCGCGCAGTACGGAATCCCATTTCCAGTTTTCGCGCGTTCGGCCTTTGGAGTGCTTGGGGCCAACGTTCCTGCGATGCTCCGGGCGCTGGTCGCGTGCGGATGGTTTGGAATTCAGGCGTGGATCGGCGGGGAGGCCATCTATGCGATGGTCGTGGCGCTCGAGCCGGGCGCTAAAAACATTTCCTGGGGATTGCCAGCTTGCTTCGTACTTTTCTGGGCCTTGAACCTGGCCGTCATTCTGCGCGGCATCCGCACGATTCGGTTCTTGCAAGGCATCACCGCGCCATTCCTGCTTTTGATCGGTTTAGCCCTGCTGCTCTGGGCGCGCTCACAAGCGGGCGGCTTCGGGCCGATGCTGGCGACTCCATCGAAATTTAAGACGTTCGGCGAATTCTTCAAGTTTTTCGTGCCTTCGCTGACGGGAGTTGTCGCCTTTTGGGCGACTGTGGCACTGAACATTCCCGACTTCACGCGCTACGCGCATGGACAGCGCGAGCAAATGGTGGGGCAGGCGCTCGGGCTGCCGCCCACGATGACGTTCTATTCGTTCATTGGAATCGCGGTTACGTCCGCGACGGTAGTCTTGTTCGGACAGGCTATCTGGGACCCGGTCGCTGTGCTCACGCGACTGCGAAATCCGATTGCCGTTGTAGTCGCTATGGTGGCGCTGGTGATGGCCACGTTGAACGTCAACGTCGCCGCGAACGTCGTTTCTCCGGCGAACGACTTCTCGAATCTCTGGCCCAGGCGCATCAGTTTTCGCACCGGTGGCTTGCTGACCTGCCTCGTCGGAGTAGCCATGCAGCCCTGGAGGCTTCTGGCCAGTTATGGCAATTACGTCTCTGGCTGGCTGGTGGGCTATTCCGGATTTCTGGGGCCGGTGGCGGGAATTTTGATCTGCGACTATTTCGTGCGCCGGAAAAGAATCTTGCGAACGGAGGATTTGTACCGGCGTGGCGGATTATATGAGTTTTCGCGCGGCGTGAACTGGCGGGCAATCTTGGCATTCGCCGGCGGATGCGTTGTTGCTTTCGTGGGCCTGGTCTATGCGCCGCTTCGGGCGTTGTATAACTATTCCTGGTTCGTTGGCTTCGGCGTCAGTTTTTTGGCGTATTGGGCGCTCACGACGAGCCGTCGCTACAAGCAGGAAACGGCGAGCTGAAGTGCGGGCATCGAGCCTTGGTTCGGAATTGGCGGCGAGCGCTAGGCGGGGCCCTCCCGCGGGCGGTCGTTCCAACTCATCGGCGCTCCGCCGCTCACCTGCTGCATCGTGATGCAGCCGTCCACCGGGCATACCAGCGCGCACAGATTGCAACCCACACATTCTTCTTCGATGATCCGCGGAACGTGGATCGCGAAGCCGTTCTCATTGGTCTTTTCCTGCTCCCGCTGGGGTTCGATACACTGGTGAGCGCCGTCTTCACACGCCACGTAACAGAGCCGGCACCCGATGCAAAGCCGCGAGTCGATCTTGGCGATCACCTTGTAGTTCAAATCGAGGTCGCCCCAGTCTTTTACGTTCGCCACCGCCAAGCCACGGAAATCTTGGACGCTTCGGAATCCGCGCTCGTCCATGTACTGGGTGAGGCCATCGATCATGTCTTCGACGATTCGAAATCCGTAGTGCATGGCCGCTGTGCAAACCTGAACAGTGGACGCGCCAAGTGCGATGTGCTCGGCCGCGTCCGGCCAGGAGCCGATGCCACCGATGCCACTGATAGGCATACGCGAATTTTTCGCGACCGAGGAAAGCAGATGGAGGGCGATAGGCTTGACGGCTGGGCCGCAAAATCCTCCGTGAGTCGATTTTCCGCCCACGCTCGGACGCGGAGCAAAAGTTTCCAGATCGACGCCCATGAGAGAGTTGATTGTGTTGATGAGGCTGACGGCATCGGCGCCGCCGCGTTCGGCGGCTGCGGCGATGTGCGCGACGCTCGTGACGTTGGGAGTCAGCTTGACGATCACGGGAACGCACGCGATTTCCTTCACCCAGCCGGTAATCATCTCCGTATATTCCGGGACCTGCCCGACGACCGCTCCCATGCCCCGTTCGCTCATTCCATGGGGACACCCGAAATTCAACTCCAGCGCATCCGAGCCGGCGTCCTCCGCGCGGCGGGTGATGGCGTGCCACGATTCGCGCTTGGAGTCGACCATCAAAGACGCAATCACCAGATTCTTTGGATATCGTTTCTTGACTTCGTACAATTCGCGAAAGTTCGTTTCCGTCGGTCGGTCGCTGATCAGCTCGATATTGTTGAAGCCCATGATTTTTGCGCCCCGGAAATCGATGGCGCCGTAACGCGAGCTGGTGTTGACGATCGGCTCACCGATCGTCTTCCAAACGGCGCCGCCCCAGCCGGCGTCGAACGCGCGCATGACCTGGTCGCCGGTATTGGTGGGCGGGCCGGAAGCGAGCCAAAATGGATTCGGACTACTAAGGCCGGCAAATTTTACGGTAAGGTCCGCCATCGTTCACCTCGTTGCTTCGCCCGGCGACCGAAGCCACGCGTCGATTCCGCGCGCGGCAGCCATTCCCTCCGCCACGGCATCGACCACTTCCTTGCCGCCGTTCGCGCAATCGCCGCCCGCAAAATATTTTGGATTCCCGGTTTGGTGCCGGTCGTTGATCTTCACCGTGCCGTCCGAATCGACCTCCAGGGCCTTCACCGTCCGCAAAACATCGGTCACCGGCTTTTGGCCCACGGCCCGCACCACCGCGTCCACTTCGAGCGTGAATTCCGTTCCGGGTATGCGCTCCAGACGCTTTCTACTGCGGGCGTCTGGCGCGCCCGGCCGCGTGCGAACACATTCAAGACCGACGACCACGCCATTTTCGCCAAGCACACGAACCGGCTGGGTCTGCCACAAGAAGCTGACCCCATCTTGCTTGGCGAGCTGGTACTCGTAGGCGAATGCGGGCATTTCCGGTTCTGATCGGCGATAGATCAAATAGACGACCTCCGCTCCCAGGCGGCGGCTGGCAGTCACTACGTCAATCGCGGTATTGCCGGCTCCAATGCAAGCGACGCGCTTGCCGACTTCGATCTCTCGAAACGGCTGGACCTTCGTTCTTTGAACGAAATCGATTGCGCCGTAAACGCCATAAAGATCCTCGCCGGGAAGATCGAGTGCCCCGGTTTCTCCGAGACCTACGCCAAGGAAGATGGCGTCAAATTGCCGCTCCAGCTCGCGGAAGGAGATCTCTCCTCCGACCTCCGTCTTCAGCCGAAAATGGACTCCCAACTGCTTGATCAGATCGATCTCCCGTAGCGTGTCGGCGGTCCGCGTCTTATACGCCGCGATGCCGTACGTATTGAGCCCGCCCGGGAGCTCGTTGCGATCGAAGATGGTCACCTCATAGCCGTGCTTCGCAAGTTCAGCGCTGCAAGCCAGCGACGCCGGGCCCGCTCCGATGCACGCAATGCGCTTGCCGTTCGGCGGGCCGGCCTGAAACAGCGGAGTTTTACGATCTAGGACGTAATCGACGGCGTAGCGTTGCAGCCGGCCGATTTCGATCGGCGGCTGACCCATTTCGTGCATGACGCAGGCGCCTTCGCACAGGACCTCCGTGGGGCAGACGCGCCCGCAACTGTGGCCCAGGATATTGGCGGACAGAATCACTTTGGCTGAGCCGACTATGTTGTTGGTCGATATTTTTTGGATGAACGAGGGCACATCAATATGCGTGGGACAAGCGATGATGCAGGGGGCGTCGACACAATAGAGGCAGCGCGACGCCTCGACGGCGGCTTGGCGAGGATTTAGCGGCGGCGCGATTTCGGCGAAGTTCTTCTCGTACTGTTCCGGGGAAAGCTTCGGCGCCATGTGGCGAAGCGGCATGGGAATGCCTGGAATGTCTCCGAATCGCTCGGCCCGTCCTGGTGAATCGCCTCGGGCGCGTGGCGAGATCGCTGCGCCCCCAATTCTAGCATTCATTCGCGGGTTTCCGGCGTGTATGCCCCGTTCCGCACACCGCCTGACACGCAAAGATGATGTCGTCGGTTGAAACCGAGCGCACCACGCCTTGCGCCCGATTCGCTCGGTACCCTAAGATGTTGGAACTCGGCGAACCCGGGGAGGAGCGATGCGCTTTGACTCCATCATCCGCAATGGCACCGTAGTCACCGCTACCGATACCTACGCGAGCGACGTCGGGATTTCCGCTGGCCGGATCACCGCAATCGCACAGGCGCTACCGATCGAGGGCGCGGGCAAACTGATCGACGCTTCCGGAATGCTCGTGATGCCGGGTGGGATCGATGTCCACACCCATCTGGACATGCCGTTCGGCGGAACAACCAGCGCCGATGATTTCGAATCGGGAACCATCGCCGCCGCGTTCGGTGGAACGACCACGCTCGTCGACTTTGCCATCCAGCAAAAGGGCCAGAGCCTCCGGCAGGCTTTCGAGACCTGGATGAAAAAAGCCGAGCGCAAGGCTGCGATCGACTACGCGTTTCATTGCATCATCACAGATCTTGGCGAAGCGCAACTCGAAGAGATGGGCGCGCTCATTCATGAGGGCGTATCGAGCTTCAAACTGTTTATGGCCTATCCCGGGGTGCTGATGGTCGATGATGGCACGATCTTTCGCGCCATGTCCCAAGCGGCAAAGTTCGGCGGGCTGATCTGCATGCACGCGGAAAATGGCGGCGCCATTGACGTGATCGTGCGCCGGGCGCTGGCCGAGGGCAAGCGCGCTCCAAAATACCACGCCCTGACCCGGCCCACCACGGCCGAAGGAGAAGCGACGAGCCGCGCGATCGCTCTTGCGGAGATGGCCGGCTCACCGGTGTACATCGTGCATCTCTCCTGCAACGACGCGCTCGAAAAAGTGCGCGAGGCGCGGGACCGCGGTCTGCCGGTGTACGCGGAAACCTGCCCGCAGTACCTCTATCTTTCACTCGAAAACATGGAAGCCCCCGGCTTTGAGGCCGCCAAATATGTCTTCACCCCGCCGCTGCGGGAGAAGTGGCATCAGGACAAGCTGTGGCAAGGCCTCGTGCGAGACACGCTGCAAGTTGTCTCGACCGATCACTGCCCTTTCTGTTACAAAGAACAAAAGGAGCTCGGCAAGGATGATTTCACCAAGATTCCGAACGGCGGGCCCGGCATCGAGCACCGTCTGAGCCTCCTATACTCAGGCGGCGTGCACGGTGGGCGCTTTTCGCCGAATCGTTTCGTGCAGTTGATGGCCACTGCACCCGCCAAGCTGTTCGGCTTATTTCCGCGCAAGGGCTCGATTGCCATCGGTTCGGACGCAGACCTGGTGATTTTCGACGCCCACCGCGAGCAAGCGATCACCGCCGCCAGCCATCACATGCGCGTGGACTACTCGATGTTCGAGGGCGTTCGCGTGAAAGGAGTCCCCCGCACTGTCCTGTCGCGCGGGCGGGTGATCATCGACAACGGAGTGTTCGCCGGAAAGGCGGGGAGCGGCGAGTTCGTTCGGCGCGCTCGATACAGCGGACTCTGAGCACGGCGGCCTCGACGGTTTCGAGGAGAGATTTCGACCTGCAAAAAATTGCGTTGAAAAGGAGTTATTTTGAGCTCCATTTGTCGAAAGCATCGAGAAATTGGCACGAGGAAATAAACGATGACCGCACTTTTTTGCTCGCTGCGGTGAAACGAATTCGATGAGCGTGCTGCGGCATGCGCGGAAGCCGCTGGTCGAATCGGCGCCGGCTCGCGGCGCCGACACGCAAAGCGAATCGTGGATCGTGGTGGAGTCTGGCGGGAACGCGATGAACGTCGCGCGCGATGCAACCTCTCGCATGATAGATCTGCTCGTGCACGCCGGGACCTCGCCGTGCGCGACGCCAGTTTCACGTGTGCTATACTGGCTCACCAAAAAACCGCGATAGGAATAGGCACGGGTGAGCGATAGTTCGTTAGACCTGTCAGGTTACGCGGCTCTGGTGGGGAAAGACCTTCCTCAGCCTGAGCAATTCAATTACGACGTCACGCGTGACGGCATTCGTCACTTTGCTTATTGCATTCCGGATTCCAATGCTCTCTATCTTGACGAGGAATACGCGGCGACCACTCGCTGGCGCGGCATCATTGCGCCGCCCGGCTATCTCTACGCCCACGGGTCACCGGCCTGGCTTGGGAAGATGCCGGGTATCAGGGATTCGAGCGGCCGTGAAATGACCGGCAGCGACAACGCGACTGAGACTTGGGAGTTCTTTCGGCCGGTCCGTCCGGGCGATACAGTTCTGTCTCATGGCAAAATTGCTGGCATCGAGCCGAAGAAATCGCGCAAGCTCGGCGAGGCAGCGCTGGTGAACGAAGAGATGCGCTTCACCAACCAAAAGGGAGAGATTGTTGCGCGGTTGAACTCCTACACGTTTCGCTTCGATGCCAGGCGCGTTGCCGAGGCCGGCACGATCGCCGAGAGCTACCCACCGTTAGCGCCGGGCCAGTTTACGCGGAACGTGGCGACCCCGCCGAGTTTGCCTGGGACGGTCCCCGTTCCGGTGCGTCGCTATGACGCACGGCGGTACTTCGAGGATATCGGTGAGTGCGAGGAGGTTCCGCCCTTAGAATTTGGACCGCTGATGGCCTTCGAAATCGGACGCTTCAATGCGGCCACGCTCGGCACGGGCTTCGACCGCATCGGGCGCACCGAGCACGTCCCCGACACGTTCGTGCCCGGCGTCCTGCGCATACCATGGTTCGGGGCGCTGCTCACCCGGTGGGCTGGGCCGAACGCATTCGTGACCAAGATTTCTCAGCGCAACGAGGAATGGGTTCTGGTCGGTTTCAAAGTGATCTGCAGTGGGCGCGTGCGGCGCAAATCTATCGTCGATGGCCGCTATCTGGTCGACCTCGACATCGCCTGCCACAGCGAATTAGGGTTTCGGACGAATAGCGGAACTGCTCAGGTCGAATTTGAAACGCGAGAACGAGAGCGGACTTGACCGCGGGCATCGCCTCGCGGCGATAAAAGCAGCCCGGAACCTGAGCCCGATCTGCCGCTGCCTCTCGCATCTGTCGAAATCGTCGAGGAGTCGCGGCCCTGTCGTGACCGTGCTCCTGGCCCGAGTGTTCACCGCAGGATTTCGAGCTCCGGCTCAGGTCTCCGGCGATTGCCGACGGCGCATGTTTGGCGAGGCGGCAAGTAAGGGAGCCTTATCTTCGTGAGTGAGTCGTTTTCAACCAATGACAACGCTCCCCCGACCGAGCCTTACGCTGCTGGCAAGTGGACTCCGCGTCTAAGCCGCGCGGGGTGGGAAGCGCTGACCAATCCGCGTCGAATCGCGCTGGTCGGCGCGAGTGGACGCGAGAGCAGCGTCAGCTTTACCCGCCGGTTTCTGGAGACGAACGATCACCTCGGTTTCACCGGGGACATTTTTCTGATCAACCCGAATCGCTCGGAAATCATGGGGCGAAAGTGTTGGCCAAATCTCGGCGCCTTGCCCGAACGTGCGCACATGGTGGCCATCAATCTTCCCGACGAAAGAGTGCTTCAGGCTGTCGAGGAGGCGATCGCCCATGGTGCCGGCGCGCTCATGATCCACTCCGGCGGCTTCCTCGAACGGGGTGCCGCGGGCGCCCAACGGCAGATCGAGCTTAAGCGCCTTTGCGCCGCTGCCGGCATTCCGGCGCTCGGCCCTAACTGCCTCGGTTTCCTCAGCTTCACGAATCGCGTGTCGATTTCGAGCTTCAAAATCTCTGTCGGCAGCGCGTCCGGCTCGATTGCCGCAATCAGCCAAAGCGGGTCGGTCGCTTCGCTGCTGCAAGGGATTGCAGGACGCCACGGCGTGTCGTTTTTGGCCTCGACGGGCAATGAGGCGGTGACAAGCGCCGAAGACCTGATGGCTTATGCGATTGAGGACCCGTCCACACGCCTCATTGTGGCGTTCGTCGAGGGCTTCCGCTATCCGCCGGCCTTGTTCGAGTTGGCGGAGCGAGCACACCAGGCCCAAAAACCGATCATCTTGCTCAAGGCCGGGCTCAGCAAGCATGGAGGCGCCGTATCACGCGGGCATACCGGTGCGGTCGCCGGATCAGGGGCAGTCTATAGACAGGCTCTGCGCCAGGCAAATATCATACTGGTCGAAGATTTCGATGAGATGGCGCAGACTATCGAACTGGCGGCGTCCTGGCGAGCGCGTCCGAAGTCGCTGCGAATGGGCATGTTGGGCACCTCTGGCGGTGAACTCTCGACCGTAACCGACCAGTGTGTCGAACACGGCGTCAAATTGCCGACCTTCTCTACCGAGACGCTCACGGCGCTCCAAAGCGCGCTTCACCTGCCGGAGGACGTCTGGCCGCGAAATCCGGTGGATGTCGGCATCGGTTTCGATGTTCCCGGCAGCTACCAGGACCGCATGCGCGCCGCGATTCGCTCTGTTGCCGCCGACGCATCGGTCGACGTGGTGGTCGTGCTACAGGATTTCCATCGCGATTGCCCCGACCTCGCCCATTCGCTCAATCGCGAGATTTTGGGCGCCGCCGCAAAGGAATCCTCTACCATCGGAAAGCTGATGTTGGCGATGGCGAGTCGCGATGGCTGTGTCGACGACGCGGTATTGAAAGAAGTGAGAGAAGCCAACGTCCCGACTCTACAAGGTAGTCGCGAAGCCTTGCGAGCGATCCGTTACTTTGAAATTTATTCAGAGCGCCTGGCACGCCGCCAGGCGCTGTCGCGTTCACCGATTCCGCTGCCGCCATCGGCCGACGTCAGGGCGATCCTAGCCGCCCGAGACCGCTCGATAGGACAGGCAGATCTGTTTCAGCATCTGGCTCAAGCCGGATTGCCGGTGCCACCGATGGCCCGCCTTAAAAGCAAAGCGGACGCCGAACGGGCGGTGCGCGAGCTAGGGCCGCGCGTGGTGATGAAGATCGACACGGGGCGCGTCGTCCACAAAAGCGACGGCGGCGGCGTGGCACTTGGCGTGACCACCGAGACGGTGGCGGTGACCTACGACAGGCTCATCGCCTGTCTCGATCCTCCTGTGGGAACCTTTCCGGGCGAAGGGATGGTCGCTGCGGCGCAGATCGACGCCGGCGTTGAAGTCTTTGTCGGTGTCAAGCGGGACGAAAGCTTCGGCCTGGTGATGGTGTTCGGCCTCGGGGGGCGAATGCTCGAGATTCTCGATCGGAACGCCATGCTCGTGTCGCCATTCGACGAAACGGATGTGCCTGAATTGATCGAACGAAGCGGCGTGCGCCCGTTCCTTGACGGGTTTCGCGGCGGCCCAAGAGCCGATCTCGATAAACTCGCCGAAATCATCGTGGGTGTCGGGCGGCTTGCGGCTGCGATCGGCGATCGGCTCGAGGTGTTCGAACTTAACCCCGTGATCATCAATGCTGGCCATCCCGGGGGCGTCATCGCGGACGCGCGCCTTCTCTTCCTTGCGGGGCCTCGATCATGACCACGGCGGATCTCATTGAATGCCGAACGGCCGGTGCCGTTGCCACGCTGACGATCACACGTCCGCATAAGCTCAATGCGTTGACCGATGGAATTATGAAGGAACTTGTGGCCACGCTCGACCGGATCGCCGGCGACGCCTCCCTTCGCGTCGTGGTGCTGACCGGACAGGGACGCGCCTTTTCGGCCGGGTTCGACGTGAGCATAGACAAAGATATGCCCGAGCGGACGCCCGCCGATTGGGGCGAGCATTTCCGGTTGGCTTACGAAGGTCTCTACCGTGTTTGGTCGCTGCCGCAACCCGTCGTCGCCAAGGTGCGCGGCGCGTGTCTGGGCGGCGGATTCGCCTTGAGTCTTGTTTGCGACCTGGCCTATGCGAGCGAAGATTCTCAGTTTGGCGAACCAGAAGTGATGTTCGGCGGCAGCACGATGTCTCCGATTTTGGCGTGGGCGTTGCCCCCGCGCCTGTTCAAGGAGTTGGTGCTGACCGGGCGACTTCTGGACGCGAAACAAGCCCAAAACTGGGGACTGGTCAACGAGGTAGTGAGCGCCGACGCGCTCGACGCGCGCGTCGAGCAGGTCGTGCGCCATATGTGTCTGCTGCCGCCGGGCACGCTGGCAAAGAACAAGAGCCTCCTCAACCGCTTTTACGACCTCATGGGTCACAGGACGCTTCTCGATGTGGCCCAAGACCGTTCGGTCATTGGACTCAGTACGGCGCTCGCGACTGAGTTCACAGAAATCTCCAAGGAGCGCGGGGTGTCAGCTGCACTGGAATGGCAGAAAAAGCGTTTCTCCGACGCGGGAGGGTTTTAATCGTGAGTGCCCCTGTGCCGGCGGTCGATCGCAAGCGATTCTTCGCGAGGCTCTCCGCCGGTCGCGCCGGCGCCGACTACAGGAAGGCGATGCGCTTCGGCGCATGGCTTGTGAGCGCAATTCTCGTGGTGTTTTTTTGGCAGTGGTATACCACGAAGTTCAACGTGTCGCCGGCGCTGTTCCCGAGCCCTGTCGAGGTCTGGAAATCACTGTGGATCAATCTCGCGGACGGGACTTTTATAGCCGATCTGGCGATTACCATGCGCGAGGTGATGGTCGGATTCTTCGCGGGCAGCTTCGTGGGCTTCTTCTTGGCACTGGTTATCTCCGAGTTTCGGCCGGCCCGCACGATTATCTATCCCTACGTGATCGGCTTGCAGTCGGTGCCGAAGACCGCGCTCGCGCCGATGTTTCTCATATGGTTTGGCTTTGGGATGGAATCGAAGGTGGCCCTGGTGGTGTCGACGGTGTTCTTTCCGGTTCTGATCAATACGCTGTCAGGAATTGAGCGCACTGATCCCGATCAACTCGACATGCTCCGTGCCTATTGCGGGCGCCCTTGGCGCGTTTTCCTGCGCGTGAAGCTCCCGAGCGCCCTGCCCGCGCTATTCGCGGGACTCGAACTCGCCATTGTGCTGGCGATCATCGCGGCGGTCGTGGCCGAGTTTCTCGGCGCGGTGGGCGGGTTGGGCTACCGCATTCTCACCTACAACACCAACTTGGATATGGCGGGCGAATTCGCCGCGTTGGCGGTGCTATCGGTGACCGGGTTTGTTCTCCACGCCATCATTCGCTTCGTTGGTCAACGTCTGGTATTCTGGGGGCGCCATCCCGACGGCGCACACGGTGCCTGACACTCGGGAGGCACGATCCCTAGAAGGTGAGATCGCGCTGGATCCGAGTCGATCATCGCGCCGCAGCTTCTTGTTTCGCCTCTGTGTTCTCGCCGCGTCATGCGGTTTCCCAGTTGGCGCGTCGTCGTTCGGCGCCGAGCAATCACGGAGGAAAATCACGTATGCTGTCGCCACGGCCGACCTAAATGTTGGCTATCCGTACGCCACGCTCCCGAAAGGGCTGGGCTATTTCGAACAGGAGGGGCTAGACGTCGACGTCGTGCCCGGCCAGTCGTCCGCGGCCACGGCGCAATTGCTTCTGTCGGGGCGCGCCGACGTGGGTCTTGCGCAGCCGGATCCGATCGTAATTCAACGTGTTGACAAAAACCTTCCTCTGGTGTCCTTTTACGCCGTCTGCCGGCGCGCCACCAATCGCTTCGTCGTCAACCCAGATTCGTTGATCCAATCGGTACGTGACTTTAAAGGCAAGAAGGTCGGCGTAAATGATCTTGGCAGCGGCGGCGTCATCTATCTCCGGGCCCGGCTGAAAGAGGCGGGCATGAGCCTGAACGACGTCCAACTGATTAGCGTGGGCTACGGAACGCCGTCGTTCGAAGCGCTGAAGGAAAATGAGGTGGACGTCGAAGTCAGTTTCACCGGAGGCATTGCGCGCCAACGCATGGCTGGATTTCCCGTGCGTGTGTTGCCCCCCATGCAAAACGAATTGGACCAGTACAGTTTCAACCTTTTCGCGACCGAGTCCTTTATCGCCGAGAATCCGGGGTTAATCGTCAAAATTGGGCGCGCTACCGCCAAGGGCACCGTTTTTCTTATGTCGAACCCCGAAGCCGCCGTCCGTGTTTTCTGGAAGCAATATCCCGATCGGGCGCCGAGAGGGACGAGTGAATCAAAGGCCTTCCAAAACGATCTGGCCATCATCGAATCACAGATTCGCGACATGGCAGCCGACCAACTGCCGGTAGATTTCGAATGGGGCAGTCAGCAGGCGGCGATATTTGCCAGGATCGAGTCCTACTTGGCCGATGCCGGACAGATTTCGAAGCCCATCGCCCCGACGGAGCTCTTTACCAACGCTTATGCCGGCCCGTACAACCAGTTTAATCACCAGGCCATCGTTAACCAGGCTCGAAACTGGACCTGAGGTGAGCAGCCGTGCGATCCCGCTTCCGGAGGCCGAAGGCATCACCTTCCTCGGAGTCGGACACCGATTTGAGACGCGGGAGGGGCAGGAGCTTAACGCCTTGGAAGGCGTCGGCTTCGACATCAAGCCCGGGGAATTCGTTTCCATTGTGGGTCCGAGCGGCTGCGGCAAGACAACATTGTTGCGTCTGGTGGCTGGGCTGCTGGCCCCGAATTCCGGGAAAATCCTGGTCGGCGGTGTTGAAGTTAGGGAGCCGCGGCCCGACGTCGGGCTGGTGTTCCAGCAGGCCTTGCTGCTGCCGTGGTTCTCCGTGTTGCGCAATGTGCTTCTGCCCGTCGACGTCCAGGGGCGGCGGATTGCCGATTACCGAGAGCGCGCTTGCGAACTAATCCGCATGGTGGGACTTGCCGGTTTCGAGAAGCGACTTCCCAACGAGCTTTCGGGCGGAATGCAGCAGAGAGTCGCGCTTGCCAGGGCTCTGGTGCACGATCCCAAGATCCTGCTGATGGACGAGCCATTCGCAGCCCTCGATGCCATGACGCGGGAGAGCATGAATATCGAGCTGCAGCGCATCTGGTCGGGGTATCACCAGACGGTGCTCTTTGTGACCCACGGGATTCCTGAATCGGTCTTTCTGAGCGATCGCGTGGTGGTGATGACGCCGCGGCCCGGCCGCGTCGCGGCGATCATCGATATCCCTTTCGTTCGTCCGCGCTCCGCTCAGCTCCTCGGCACCGCGGAATTCGCCGCCGTTGCTGCCAAAATCCGCAACGTTTTCGATGTTTCCCTCTGAGGGGAGCCGGCGGCCGGTAGCGGCCCGCGTAGCGCTTCGGCGAAGCATCGCGCTAGGGCGCCCGGCTCGACAAAAAGGCAGCAGAAGTTTAGGATCGAGCCATACTGCTCCGCGGGTACGCGGTGATAGCCGGGCGTGACCCTTGGGGCGCGATACGACCGGAAGGAACTATCGATTATGTGTACGCGCGCCGATCATCCCCGCCAGCGGCCTGCCGGAGGCACGTCCAATCTGGCTGCGATTTCCCGTAGACAGTTCACGAGGGGTGCGCTTGCCGCTATCGGAGCGGGAGCCATAACCGGCGTAACGTGCGCGTTCGCCGCTAGCTTATTGGCTGCCGACAGCCTCAATTTTCAGTCTGCCTGGCTGAATGATCCCGAGTTCATCGGCTATATGATTGCGATCGACAACGGTTATTATGCTGCGCAAGGGTTGCGCGTTAACTACATGCCTGGAGGTCCCAGTATCATTCCCGAGGACGGCCTGCTCTCCGGGAAAGCCGACATCGCGCTCACCAGCCTGACCGGAACCGCCCAAGCTTGGGAAAACGGCGCGCGACTGAAGATCATCGGCGCTCAGTACCAGAAAAGCCCGCTTGGTGTTATCAGCCTCGAAAAATCCGATATCAAGGCACCGCAGGATCTGGCCGGCAAGACGGTCGCCTGCCCGGCACCCGACCTGCGCGCCTTTCAGGCGGTGCTCAAGATCGCCGGCGTTCCCAAGGAAAAGGTAACGGTTGTTCCGTTTGCCTCCGACCCCGCACCGCTCGTGAGCGGCGAAATAGCCGCGATCGTCGAGTTCGTCACCGACCTGCCATTCCTTATTGAACAGAAAAGTGGCCAGCGGACCAGCTATTTTCTGTTCTCCGATGTTGGTCTCCCGTTGTTGATTGACCTTGTCACGGTAAGAGCCGACACGCTGACTCGCCGGCGCGGCGAGCTTGTCAAGTTCCTGCGCGCGAGCCGCAAAGGATGGATAGAGAACAACGCCGATCCGGCGAAATACCCAGCCAAGTACCTCGAGACGTGGTTCAAGGGCAATGGCCAGCCGCTTGAGGAGGAAAACTTCTACAACAGGGCGCAGATTTCCTTGATGGCGAATCGGCGGCGGCTGTTTGGCCTCGATGATAGGGCGGTGGACGCTAGTTTAGCGGCGCTCGAATCGGTGGGCCTTACAGGATCGAAGAAAATGTTCGACCTGACAGTGCTGCCGGAGGTGTAAGAGGTGGCGTCGAGCGCATGAGGCGCCGAGCGAGTGTGAGCTCAAACCAGGCCATGGGCGGAGCGGGTTCACGCGGCCTCGCTCGCTTCCGCCGGTGGGTCACTCTCGAGGTGAGGTAGCGCCGCGGCATCCTCGAACTTCATCACTTTCTACCTCGCCGCTCGCTGTTCGGCCTCTGGCCACGCCGCCATGCGATCCTCGTGAGTGTGAATGGCCTGCCACATGGCCGCCACTTCCTTCGCCCCGCCTTCGGCACCACCGTCCACAAATTGCGACAGGAAGCCGACTGCCACGAGCAACCGACCTACTGATCAAGAGCGTCGCGCCATCGCCGCTGAAGCAGACAGCTCCGCTCGAACCCGCTTCGGCCCCCTAAGTCCCCGGCAAGAGTTGAAACGGTGGCATCTCGGTCTGGATTCTGCCGTTCGCAGTCGCGTCAGAACGAGAGGGCCAGCGACATCTGGATTTGCCGTGCGCTGCCAATCGTCTTGGTCACTTGCCCGAGACCGCCCGGGCAGTTGTAGAAATTCCCGGTCGTGTAGGGGCCAGCACCGTTGTTGGTGGCGCCGCAGAGGGCCGGTCCGGGCACAGGACTGATCGAGGATTCCTGGGGGTACTGACTGAAAGCCAGGTTCTGGGTCAGGTTTACGATGGGAATGTCAAAACTGGGATGGTTGGTCAGGTTGAAGACATCGAAGCTGTATCGCAACGCAAAGCGATCAGACAATTGCGTCGACTTGACGATGGAGATGTCCGCACGGTTCTGCCATGATTGGCGGAAGATGTTGCGTTGCCCGGAAGTGAAATTCGTTTCAAAGGTGTCGCCAGCCGGGATCGCCCCATTGAGCGCTCCCGGAGCGAGCAACGGTACGGTGAAGCAGGACGCTTTCAGAGCCGGGTACCCGGGAACTTCGCCGGTGTCGCCGGTGACGGCGTTCTTAGCCGTGCAACCGGCAGCGGAGTTCAACGGTACGATGGGGTTAGTGACTCCGTCGTAGATGCTGTAGTAAATGCTGCCCACAGCCCCGGAATAGTCAACGATGCTATACGGCTGGCCGCTTTGCACGACCACTACGCCCTGAACGGCCCAGCCATTCGCGATTTCCCCCTCCCAAGAAGAGCCTGCGAACGGTGTCGGCAGTCCGTAATGATAATCGATGTTAAAAACGTGCGTGCGATCAAAATCCGATGGGCCGTAACCCCCGTGAACGTCGAGCGGATTATTGCCGGTGTAAAACAGACCCATGGCGCTCTGTTCGTCCATCGACCGGGAGTAGGTGTAGGAAACGCCCGCCTGCAGCCCATGGCTGAGCCTTTTTTCTAGATGCGCCTGCAAGGCGTTGTAGTTCGAAATGCCTTCCGCGGTATACTCCTCGGACTCGGCAGCATAGCCGATGTAGGGAACGCGCAAGTCGACATTCCCGCCTTCCGGGGTGACCAGCATGGTCTGCCCGTTCGGCAGATTCATCGGACAGTTATTGGCGTAAGCATTATAATCGCTGCATGACGAGCTCTGCACCGTGTAGCCGTAGGTGTAGAATTGAGCATAGGGCGAGGTCGACGGAGCGGCACAAACGGCTGCCGGCCCGCACAAGGGATTGGTGGGAGAGGCAATCTTCGGCTGATTGAACGGAATCGGAATGATCTCGTGGCGGCCGAGGCCGTTGACGTACCCGATATCGATGGCCATGTCGTTGCGCGGCTGCCACTGAATATCGAGTGTGCTGTTCATGGTGTAGGGAAGCTTATTGGTGGGCGCGTAGGCGCCCAGATAAAAAGGCGTGGCGCCATTGGCGAGCGAAGCAGCGTTCGGCAATACAATCGTAGCCGGATTTCCCGAAGGCTGCACCGCGGCGAGGTCGGCGGCACTCCCCCACGGATTCTCAAGTGTGGGCACACCTCCATTGGCGGAACATGGGGCGGTGATTCCACAGGACAGAGTGCTCACAAAGGGTTGCTGTTGGTTGATTCCAAACGGCCCGCCCGCGGTGATGTTCTGTGTAAAGGCCGGCGAGAGGTAGGTGAAAAGTTCGCCCCGGTCATAATACATTCCCCACCCCGCTCGAACGACTACCTTGCTGTCGAACCTCTTGGGACTCCATACCAGGCCGATTCGCGGCGCCAAACCCCATTGACGTCCGGTCAGAGTCGAGGCACTCACTCCCGGAGTCCCGGCTTGCGGATTATTACCTGCGACAATCAAACCGTTTGAAATTACGGTGTCCGTCGTTGGGTTGTAGGAGTATCGAGAAGGGTCGAAATTTATAAGGTGCCCATACTTCTCTGTCAAGCCGCGGTCGTCGTCAAAACGCAAACCAGCGGTGACGTCGAGGTTGGACTCCAACTGTAACTTATCCTCGATATATTCGCCGGTTTCGTTCGCGCGCCAATAGCGGTTGGGATTCCCGACCAACAGGGCGGTCACATTGTAAAAATAGTTTGGCACCAACACGCCGCCCATGAAACTGGTAAAGTCCGACGCCGCCACCATACCCAATTGGTTTCGTTCGTCGCGTGTATCGAGCTGTGTGTAGGAGAAGTTGCCACCGAATGTAACGGTGTGTCTGCCGTGGGTCCAGATGGCGTCGACCGAAGGGCTGAATCGGTTCTGAAAAACGCCCGTAAACGCACCCATGTACTGCGCGGTTGCCCCGACTTCCATGCTGTATGCGTAGGAAACCGGATCGGGCATGGCGTTCACCATGCTGATGCCGGGGAAAAGGGTTGAGCCAAAGGTGTTGATCGTGCAGTTCGCGGCGGATTGGCCTGTCAGGGCCTCGCAATTGGATGCAAACTGAGCCGGCGTAAAGGGCTGGGAAATCGTGCTGTAGGCTTTTTCCCGAATAAAGCCAAACTGTTCGGTGATGCTTAGACTGGGTCTTACGATCTGCGTATGGCTGAGCGAAATCACCTGGCTTCCGGCGTCAAGTTCCTGCGGGAAGCCCGCGTACATCGAGAAGGCGTAGGGAGCGACGGTGGGATCGTGCTGATAATAATACTTCGCCGAAAAAGAGTGCGTGGAACTGGGATTCCAATCGAGGTCACTCACGCCCTGGTAGGCCCGAAAAAGCGCTGTTCCGGGAACTTCAGCATCCTCAGGAAATGCTTCTTCAAGAGCCGATTGGATTACAGGATTTGAACTGTAGAGGCCTGGGTTGGCCACCACCGCATTGGGATTGGCCGAGGGTATCATATATTGGCCGTTGGGCAGCTTATAATTGAGCAAGGTGTAGGCGATCGGATTGATGTCGGTTCCCCCCGGGGTCGTTGCGGTACCGATGACGGGGAGAATCGTGGGATCGCCGTAGGATGAAACAGCGTTTGCGGCCGTCGCCAATCCAAGGGCCGATCGATCTTCGGTCAGTGACGTTGGCACGACCGCCCGGGAGATGCCGATTTCGGCGTCCGAGGCGTAGGTGTACTGGTAGCTGCCAAAAAAGAAGAGTTTGTCCTTGATAATCGGCGTGCCGAATGTGCCCCCGGCGACAACCCGGTGCAGGCCCGGGTTTTTTTCGTCCCCGGGAATATTGGGGTCGGCGTTATAGAAGTATGGATCGGCATTGAGCCAGTTCGTCCCACGATGCACATACAGACTTCCGTGCATGAGGTTGGTTCCGGACGCGGTGCTCATCTCAATGTGCGCTCCGCTGGTCGAACCTTGCTGGGCGTCGTACATCGAGGTGTTCACGCGAACTTCGCTGATCGATTCCGGAGGCGGCGAGGGAATGGACTCGCCGATCGCGAGATACACCGACGAACTGCTCTGCTCGGGAAGGGCACTCAGTTCCATCGGGTTGCTGTTACCTGTGTTGTTTACAATGCGGGCGGAGAGCACCTCACTCGTGCTCTTGCCGTTGAACAGGCTCCTGGCATCCACGCCATTGAGCAAGAACGTATTGCTGGTGTCGCGCTGGCCGTTGGCCCAGATCGGTTGGTTTCCCAAGCCTGCGTTTGCTCCAGTCCCACCGGGAAGTTCCGCGTTGACACCGGGAGAGAGGGTGGCCAATCCCGTGAAGGAGCCGGTCGGGAGAGGCACGGAGTCGATTTGCATCTTGTCCATCACGTATCCGTTGGTGGTGTCCACCGCGTTCAGCAGCGGTGTTTCTGTGACTGTGACTGTCTCGGAGACGTTGCCCAATTTCAATGCCGCGTTCACGGTTGCCGTGCGGTTGGCTTGCACCCGGATCGATGGAATCGTTTGCCTCTCAAAACCTTTCGCGGTGAAGTTCAGCGTATACGAGCCGATGGGCAGGTCCGCAAAAAGGTAGGCGCCCGTCGAACTGGTTGTCTCCGTGCGGGTGAGCTTGGTCTGATCGCCGACCAGCGACACGCGCACGCCCACCACTACGGCGCCGGAACTGTCGGTGACCGTGCCGGTGATCGCTCCGAGCGTTTGCTGGGCGAGAGCGCTTGGCGCACACAGCAACGAGATCGCTACGATCGAAGCTAACAGCCGCGCGGGACAGAAACTGAGCGATTTCATTCCTTTCCCTCCGAAGTTGAAAACCCACGAGCTCATCCGAAGCTCTCTCTGCTCCGCGCCAGTGCCACCTTCTGACCCGCAACGAATGCGAGTGAACCTACGCCCAAGTCCGAACAACGAAAAGACCAAAGTTTTGATCCTCGTCATCAATAATTTCTATCCCCCTGGTTGTTATATTTTGATATTTTACAAATGAGTAATTAACTGTGGATCCTGCGGCGGCACCCGTTTGATTACAGCGAGGTCTGCCGTCGTGGAGAAAAGCAGCCGCAAAGCGATGATTGTGCGAGGATGCCAGAAACGTGCTGTGCCGATTGTAGGGTCGCTGCGGCAGTGCAGAGCAATTCCGCGGAAACCATGCCGTTCGACCTGCGCCGGCCGTATCCGCCCTTGCCCGATGCCGTGGCAGGGAGCTTTCCTCCACATCTGCGAGCCTGCAAATGAGCGCTTTGCGCCAAAGACGTTCGCGCCGCCGGCCGCATCGTGCAGCCCATGCGAACCGACCGCCGACTTCAGAACGGTTCGACGCCGCGGGGGCCGATCGCGGCATCCGGTCCCCGATCGTTCGCGTCGTTGGCATTTGCTATTGCTGCGTTTCGGCACGATGGGTATCATGCCTGCTACACGGGTGATCGATCATCGCGGTTGGGGGGCCAAGGCGGAGTCGGCATGACCTCACTTCCCGTAATTGATGTGTCGGGTTTGAACTCCGGTGAGCTCTCGCAACGCCGGCGCAACGCCGCTGAGCTCGGCCGCGCTTGCCGCGAAGTCGGCTTTTTCTACATCATCAATCACGCGATACCTGAACCGCTGCGCGACGCTGTCTTTGACGCCGCACGCGCATTTTTTGCCTTGCCGGCTGCTGTGAAAGAAGAGATCTCGATCAAGCGCTCTCCCCACAACCGCGGCTATATCGCCATGGAAGGTGAGCGCCTGGACGTCAGCGCGCCCCTGGCCGATCAGAAGGAAGCCTTCAACGTGGGGCTCGAACTCACTGCCGACAATCCCGAAGTGCTGGCGGGAAAGCCTTTTCGGGGCGTTAATCTCTGGCCGTCGATTGTCGGCTGGCGCGGGACGGTCCTGGCCTACTATGACGAGTGTTGGGCACTTGGTCGCCGCATCCATCGCGGCTTCGCCCTGGATCTGGGCATCGACGAGAATTTCTTCGAGGATAAGCTCGACGCGCCGCTCGCCACGTTGCGCTTGTTGCACTACCCGGCGCCAGCCGAGCGCACCGATGGCGCCCGGGCCAGCGGCGCCGGCGAGCACACCGACTATGGCAATCTGACCATCCTCGCGACCGACGAAGTTGCAGGACTTCAGGTTCGCGCCCGCAGCGGCGCCTGGATCGACTCGCCGCATCTCCCCGGCGCTTTCCTCTGCAACATCGGCGACTGCTTGATGCGCTGGACCAACGACATCTACGTTTCAACTCCTCACCGGGTGGCGGCGCCGACTAAAGATCGATATTCGGTAGCATTCTTCCTCGATCCCAATCCTGACGCGCGCGTCGAAGCGATCGAGAGTTGCGTGCTGGCCGGCTCAAGATCCAAATATTCGCCGACCACCGGCGCCGCGTTCCTCCTCGAACGGCTCGGGCCTACCTACGCTCACCTGAACAAGCGCGCCTGAAACCGGATCTAATCGCCTTCGGCACGCAATATCGCTTTGGCACGAGCGTCGCTAGCTGACTGAAAGGGTTAGTTCCGAGCTGGACGCCGGCCTGGAATAGCGGCGGCGCTATAGTCCGTGTAACTGCATCCCGGATTTCGGTGCCCTCGAGAGTCCTTTGACGCCGACCAGTTCACTCCCGCGACCCCACGGCTCGCAAAGGCGAGCGAAAAAAGAGGCGGGAGGCGGTGTGAATCCGGGCGCGCCGCACGGTCGCGCAAACTTCCGAACTTCCGCCTTCCTGCAGGCCGCTGAAATGCCCTGTGCGCGATTGGCAGTTTATCGACCGGCCGCGCTCTAAGCAGGTTATTCCCCGTCGCCGGGAGTGATGCTAGCCGAGTTCTGCGCCCGCCCGATGACGATTTGCGCATGCTCTTCCTGAAGCCTGCGCACCGTTCGCGGCGAATAGACAAAGGCATGGCCGTAGTCCGTCCCCGGGTAAAACCACTTCTCTAGAGCGATCGCGTCGCGAGACGTGCCTTCGGCGAAGATCAGCTCCGTCTTGCTCGTCGCGGTCGGCTTAAAGGCGACACGAGTGCTCTCGATCGCCCCCGCTTTCGTTCGGGTGGAATTGTAAATCACCACGGTATTCGGTTGCGCCGCATCCGGAATTTCGAACCAGTATGTCCCTCCCGGCAAGACGATGTTTCCAGGAATTTGGACCGGCCCATTGAAGGTCAATTTCGTCAACTGATGTAAGCTGCCGGCGTGGGCCACGGGCACAAGGATCCCCACGGCCAGACACAGACCCGCCACCCTGCCGAATCTTTTTACAGACATAACAACGACCTCCTGTGACGCCTTCGATTTTAATTTTTGACGATCATGGCTCCTTGCTTGATCGCGCCCCCGTCTAATTAGACGGGGATGAACTGCGGCGGACTCGGATTTTTTGATTTCCACCTGCGGCGCTCTCGTTGCCAAACCCGCTTTTCTCCACGTCGAGCGTTGGCAGAGACTGTGCGGACGCGGCAAGAACGCCGCGCCAGGCGGTTCGAAGGTAACGAGCGCTCTGGCGCCACAGCCGTTGTGGCGCTCGGATTTGTACAAGCCTGATCTCATCTTTCGGTCGTTGCACAAAGATCATCGATCGGCAGAGAGATCCTGCGTGTGCCGCGGAAAACGGAGTTCTTAACAAACAGGGGAACCACCGGGAGCCGCGGTGCGTTCCTCATCCGATTGAAATTTCGATCTAGAGATGGCGGATGAATCGCAGGGGATTGGTCACGCTGCTTCTCCCTCAGGCAGAGCGGAACCGAGCGCAGGAGGCGTTCGCGCAGTTGCGTTCGGTGGCTCTTCGGCCTCGAAATAGAACCCCCGAAGACACCCGCCTGAACTGTGCGAGAATACCGTGCTTGATAGGTTCTTGGAGATTGGGGGCATGAGTTTCATTCTTGCCGATTGCTGGCTCACGACGATGAACGATCGCCGCGACATTCTGGAAGGTGCCAGCGTGTGCGTGGAACGCGACCGCATCGCCGCGGTGGGCATGCGGCAGCAATTGCAGCAGCGCTTTCCCACCGCGGAAGTGATCGATTGCCAGGGCCGCATTGTCATGCCGGGAATGGTCAACACCCACACACATCTCTTCCAGACTCTGCTGAAGGGCCTCGGGGACGACATGGTGCTGAAGAGATGGTTCACCTGCATGACCGGGCCGAGCGGCGTGCACCTTACCCGCGAGGACGCCCACGTTGCCGCGCTTCACGGCTGCGTTGAATCGATCCGCTCCGGTGTAACGACGCTGGTCGATTTCATGTACGTACACACGCGCCCGGGCATGATCCAGTCGGTCGTCGAGGCGTTCGAGAAGACCGGGATGCGCGGATTCGTGTGCCGTGGCTTCATCTCGCTCGGCGAGGAATACGGGGTTCCGCGTGAGCTAATCGAAGATCCCGAGCACGCGATCGGCGACGCGCGCGAGCAGATGCAGCGCTACAACAAGCCCGGCGCCAAGGTTCAGGTCGGCGTCGCTCCCAACATGATCTGGGCGGTCGACGAGAGAGGATACCGTCTGGCCCGCAAGCTGGCGGACGAACAGCACGCACTGGTCACCACGCACTTGGCGGAAACGACGTTTGAACTGCAAACAGCGGCCTCTCGCTACGGCCAAACCGACACCGAATTCCTGAGCGAGATCGGATTTCTCGGCCCCGACGTGCTGGCGGCCCATTGCGTGCACTGCAAGCCCCACGATATCCGCATTCTTCTTCATCACGGCACGAAGGTGGCCCACAATCCGTGCAGCAATATGTATCTGGCGTCGGGTTGTCCTCCGATTCCGGAGATGCTGCTGGGGGGGGTGACCGTAGGGCTCGCTTCCGATGGCCCTGCCAGCAGCAACAACCACAGCCTGTTTCAAGCGATGAAATTTGCGGCCCTCATACAGAAGGGCTTTCATCAGGATGCGACGATCATCACGGCAGAAAAGGTTCTCGAGATGGCCACGATCGACGGGGCCCGAGCCGTCGGTCTGGAAGCGGAAATAGGCTCGATCGAACCGGGGAAGAAAGCGGATCTCGTGGTGCTCGACTACGAGAACGCCTTCATGATGCCGATTCATCATCCGGTGTCTGCCATCGTCTATTCGGCGCTCGGAAGCGAGGTCACGAGCGTCATGATCGATGGGCGCTTCGTAATGCGAGACGGCGTGGTAACCGGAGTGAACGAGAGGGCAGTGCGGCGGCAAGCACAAATCAGCGCGGACGATCTGGCGCGGCGGGCCGGATCGGACCGCTTGAAAAAGCGGCCTTGGCGCTCGATGACGATTTAACTGCCTCGCGGCATCAGTTCTTGCTATAGGGAGACATGAGCGCCGCGGGCGGCACGGCTTTGCTCCCGAACAATCCCGAGATCGCCAGGATCGTCACGACATAGGGCAGCGCCGGCAAGAGCTGAGCAGGGATTCGCGTTCCGAAGAGTTGTAGGGAAAGTTGCAGCGCGTCGCAGGCGCCAAAAACCAATGCGGCTCCCGCCGCTTTGAGCGGGTTCCAGCGGCCGAAGATGACGATTGCCAGCGCGATAAAGCCCTGGCCGGAAGTAATTGCTTCCCGGAAGAGCCCCACCTGCGCCAGAACTACGTACCCGCCAGCCATACCCGCGGTCGCTCCCGAAATCATGACGCCCACGTAGCGGATGCGATCGACAGAAATGCCCGCCGAATGCGCGGCCGCCGGGTTTTCTCCACAAGCTCGCAGTGCCAGGCCGAAATGCGTGCGAAACAGAACGAAATTGGCGATCACCACCAACGCGAGCGTCACGTAGAGCAGGATGGTCTGCCCGAAACACACCGGGCCGATGAAGGGAAGGTCGCTCAGATGTGGAATGTGGAGCGGGTGAAACATGGCGATGCTCTGGGGAAGAGCTGTATCGCCGAGTGCCCGGCGGTACACGGTGCGGGCGATGCCCAGCGCAAGGACGTTGAAGACGAGCCCGGTCACCACCTGGCTTGCCTTTACGGTGACGTACATCCAGGCAAGAAAAACGCTGGCGATGATTCCGACCGTCATGGCAACCAGGAACGCAGCCCAAGTCATTCCGGTGAACAACGACACCAGAAAACCGGCTAGTGAGCCAAGAAGGATGGTTCCTTCGATGCCCAGGTTTAGCACGCCCCCTCGTTCGGAGAATACCTCACCGAGGGCGGCCAGCAGAACGGGGCCGGCCAGGCGGACGCTCGCCGCGAGCCAGGTGACCAGGAAAGCGGAAGTCGCGATCTTGGCACCGCTCATTCGCCTGTTCCCCCATCTTTGCCTTCTGAAGCCGTCTCGGGCGCTCCCTCCGCAATCGTCGCAGACGGGCGATTCCAAAGTGCCGAAGGATTGATCCGGTAGTAGCGAAGAACGTCGCTAATCAAAACGAGAAGCACGGCGAGGCTTTCCAATATAAAAGTAATCGAAGAGGGAATGCCCGCCCGACGCTGCATCGCGTCGGCGCCCACCGTCATGCCTCCGTAGAGAACCGCGGTCGGTATCGCCGCCAGCGGATCGAGTCTTGCCAGGAGCGCGACGATTATTCCGACAAACCCCACGCCGCCGCTGATGCCTTCCATCAGGCGGTGCTGCGAGCCGAGAACTTCGACCGTTCCCGCCAGCGCTCCGAGGCCGCCCGCAAAAAAAGCCGCCAAGATCAATCGCCCGGCCACGTTGATCCCCGCGTAGCGCGCCGCGAGCGGATTGAAACCAACGACGATCAATTCGTATCCGAGCGGCATTTTTTTCAACAAGACCCACACCAGCGCTGCCGCCAAAAGGGCAATGAGGATGCCCGCATGCGCACGTGTTCCAGGCAGGATGAACGGCAGCCATGTGGCGCGCGGCAGCTCTAGAGTCTCGGGCAGGCTCCCCGGCGCTCGCAGCGGACCGGAGACCAGGAATTGCAGGATGAAAATGGCAACGTAGTTGGCCATCAGAGAAATCAGAACTTCGCTTCCGCCCAGGAGAGCGCGAACCATGCCGACCACTCCCGCCCATGTGCCGCCTGCGGCGAAACTGAAGAAAATCGCAAGCGTCAGGAACAGTGCCGGAGGCAACGGACCGAGCCGCGCGCCAGCGGCGGTCAACAGCGCCAGCCAGCTCGATACGGCCGCGCCGATGACGAAGCACCCTTCGAAGCCGAGATAGGCCAGCCCCGAACGCCAGCTCACAATGGTGCCCAGTGCAATCAGGGCCAGCGGAGAGGCTCGCACCAGCGCGTAGCCGAAGCCGCGTAGGGTCGCGAACGGCTCGTGGAAGAGCGCAAAGTAAGCTTGCAGCGGATTGGCACCGTAGGAGATGAACAGGAATGAGGTTAGGAGCATCGCCGCAAGAAGAGCGAGCGCCGTGGTGCCGGCGATCGCTAGCGGCGAATCCGCGCGCCGAAGTCGGCGCTCAAACAGCTTGGCCACGTGCGCCCTCTTCGTCCGAGGTTTCCCAAGTCGGTGATCTGCCTACTGCCCGGATGCCCGCCATCATCGAACCGATTTCTTCCGCCGACGCCCCCACTGCCTTGACCACGCCCATGATGCGCCCCTCGAACATCACCGCGATCAGGTCCGCTAGGTTCAGCAATTCCTCGATCTCGGCGGAAATCAGGAGAACCGCCTTTCCCTCCTGACGCTCGCGAAGCAACTCGCGCCACACGGCCTCGACCGCGCCAACATCCAGGCCGCGGGTGGGATGTTCGACTACCAGCACTTTCGCTCCGCGCATGATTTCTCGGCCGACAATGAGCTTCTGCATATTGCCGCCGGATAGCTTTCCTGCAGCGCCGTCGACGCCCGAGCCGCGCACGTCAAATCGCTCGACGAGCGCCGCCGCCGCAGCGCGTGCCGCGCGAAGGTTGCGCAGAATGCCGCGCGTGTAGCTCCGCTGCAGGCCGAGAATCGCGTTGTCGGCAACCGACATTTCCGGCACCGAGCCCACGTGCCGACGGTCGGCAGGGATATAGGCGAGGCCCGCAAGGTGGTGGCGAGGGACGCTGCGATTGGTGACGTCCGTGCCATCCACCAGCACGCGGCCGCTCTTCACTTGGCGCAAATTCGCGATCGCTTCAGCGAGGTGCGATTGCCCGTTGCCATCCACTCCGGCGATCCCCAGAATTTCCCCTGCGCACACCTGCAGCGTGACTCGGCGAACCTTCTCGTGGCCTCTTTCGTCAACCACCCGCAAGTCGGAGATCTGCAGGAGGGGCCGTCCGGGAGGGCGAGGCAATTTGTCCGTGCGGAGCTTCACGTCGCGCCCCACCATCAGGCGAGTCAATTCTTGTTCGGAGCTAGCTGCCACTGCGCGCGTGGCGACGGTCTTCCCGTCGCGCATCACCGTCACGCGGTCCGCAATTTCCATGAGTTCGTTAAGCTTGTGCGTGACGAGCAGAATGGCACGCCCCTCCTCGCGCAGCCCCCGCAGCACGCCGAAGAGCCGATCTTTTTCCTGCTTGGTCAGGACGGCAGTCGGCTCATCGAGAATTAGCAGTCGTGCATTCCGGTAGAGCAGCTTCAAAATCTCGACGCGTTGCTGCACGCCGATTGGAAGCGACTGAACTATCGCATGCGGATCGAGCGCGAGCCCATGGCGGTCGCTCAGGCTCTGGAGCTTTTGCGAGGCCTTGCGCAGCTTCAGGGTGGGGACTCTCGATTCGGGCAAGCCGAGGATCGTGTTTTCCAGCACAGAGAATGGCCGCACCAGCATGAATTCCTGGTGCACCATTCCGATGCCGATAGCAATAGCGTCTTTGGGGCTGGCGAAGCGAACGCGTGCGTCATCGATCAGGATTTCGCCGGAATCGAGCCGATGGAAGCCATAAAGGATCTGCATCAACGTGCTTTTGCCGGCGCCATTCTCGCCGAGCAGCGCGTGAATCTCCCCTGCTTGAATGGTCAGGTTGGCGCGATCATTCGCGAGCACTCCGGGGAACCGCTTGATGATATTCCTCATCTCCAGAGTGCGCTTCATCGATGACTCCTCGCCGCAGCCTATCCCAAAAGCCCCACCTGTAGACCGCGTAACACCGCGGAACCGAGTTCGGGCCGTTACGGCGCCAAGGCTTCGACGTCGATCCTGCGCGCCGCGAGATCGCTCCAAATTCTCCGGAAAGCTTTCCACTGCTCGACGGTGACGAGCTGGGGGTTGTGGTCGCCGTATTTCCCGCATTTCAGGAGCCACATCTGGTTGACCGCAGCGTCCCACTCCTTCCCGCCCGCAAACGTGTCGTCCGCAACTTCCGTCGCAACGGTCACGACCATTCCGTTCAAATTCATCTGAAAGCTGGCGGCCATGTTGTTCGGCGCAAGATATGTCTGATCGGAGTAGCACCCCAGCACCTTCACATTTGCCGCGATCGCTCCCTCGATCGCGCCTAGGCCGGTCACGTCAGCCGCATGCCAGATCACATCCGCACCGTTGCCGATGAGGATCGAAGCAGCCTCTCGGCCTTTCGCCGCGTTGTCGTAGTCCCCGGTGATGACGGCCAATCCTCGGACGCCCGCCACGGTGCGCTCGGCTCCGGCGATAAAGGCCTTCTTCATGCGCTGCTGGTTCGGGTCGTCGTCGCCGCCGACGAACCCTACCGCTTGCTTTTTGTCGGAAATCAGTGCGGCCAGCGCTCCGGCGCCGTAGGCGGCGCTCGAATATCCGAGGTTGACAAACAAGATGTTGCGCGGCACCTGCGCCTGGGGGAGAAACGAGGTCACGAAATAGTGCTGGTTGGGATAATCCGGCGCTACGGCGAGCAGCGCGCTGCTGAACTCGTTGCCATGGCCTATAATCAGATCGAAGCCGTCGTCGGAGTAGCCGCGCGCGACTTCATCCATCTGGGCTAGCGTGACGTTTTCGGCGTAGGCCGTCTTGAAGCCCGGGCGCGCATCCAGTTCCTTCAATCCGTCGTAGGCCAGCTGGCCCCATCCGCCGTCGGTGATCACCCCGGAAAGCAGCAGGACTACTTTCGTTACTTTTTGCGGAACTGCCCAGGCACGCTCTGCCGCCGTCGAGGCGAGCGCGAGGGCCAATGCTGCGTTGAAGGCCCGCCTCGAAATCCCACTCACTCTCGACGACTCCCGGTCGGAACTCTAGAAACCTGCGATCGGACTGAGATGGACAATCGCGTGAACCGACGATCATCGAAATGCAGAGTACCACCCTTCCGTTCCGAGGTTAAGCCATTCCGCGATCCGGTCGCGATTTTCGAGCGAGGCCGCAACAGCAATTTCGTGCGCTACAGGAATCGAGCGAGGAACGAGGATCTTGTCGTTCCATTCGTTCTGACGACGGTTCCTCCGGCGCGGCGCTTCCATACGGACACGACTGGGAACAGATGCCGACGACCATCAATCGAGGATCGGAATGGGGTGCGGCTGACAGCTGGTCGAGCTATCTGGGCTTGCCTGCCCGAGCTTGGCCGACGGCGGCAAGGCCTTTCCAGTCCTCCAGATCCTGGTCCGGCTTTTCCCGGCGATATGCCGCGTAGAATGCGACGCCTTCGGGATCTTCCAAAATATCCACTTGAATCCCCTTTTGGCGAAGCAACTCCTCGTTGCCCGAGGCGTTGGTCACGTCTCCGACGACGACCCGCTGGAACTGGCGCATATAGATCAACGCGGCGCAGATATCGCATGGGCTAAGGGAGGTGAACATCGTTGTCTTGTTGAAATCGAGGCGGCCGGCGTCGCGCACGGCGGAGGTCTCGCCGTGGTTGTAAGGGTGGTTCTCCTGAACCAGCGTGTTATGGCCCTTGCCCACAATCTGGCGCGTAGCGTTGTCGATGATCACCCCTCCGATCGGCGATCCGCCCTCCTGGTAGCCCTTGCGGGCGAGGAGGAAGGCAAGACGCATAAAATTTCGGTCGGTCAATTTGCGCAAAAACCCAGGCTCGACGATACCAAGGATGCTTTTCGTCGGCAGGTACGCGATCAGGTTCAGAACCTCATCGGCGACTTCCGTGTCGATGGTGATGAATGCCTTCATGGCGCGCTCCTTATAGGGATTGAATGCGCGTTCGGACGGGAACCGACAACATTCGCTCTGCTAACCGTTGTGCACAAAACAAAGAGCGGGCGCGGCGGGCGCCGCACGAACGAGCTTTACGAACCGGCGCGAGCAGCGGTTCGCGCGCGCGATTGCAGCAGGAACCACAACAGGACTACGCTCATATAGCCGAGATAGATGTACGGCAATTTGCCGTACGGCCCCTGCGGTATGGGATACAGATTTCCAATCAAAGCCAGTAACATCGCCGCACAAGCCAGACCCGGAATCATCTTTGTGGCTCGGTTGGCAACGCTGTGACGGTCGCGGAGATAACGAGGCAGGGCCAACGCCACCAAACCGTAAGTGACAATGAATCCATAGGTCGCGAGCGAGCCCATCCAGCCGTAGACGTCGAGGCCGTTGGCTCCTTTCGCGGCGAGAATGGCGACGGGAATCAGCGCCGCCAAACCAGTGGTGAGGATCGCGCCGCTCGGGGTTTCGTTTCGCGCGTGCGTCGAGCGCAAGGAACGGTGCGTGAGCCCGCCGTGCGCCATGAGCAGCAACACGCGAGCCGCGGCGGTAATGCAGGCGAGCGCACCAGCGAAGAGGCTGACCAGCGCGCCGACGTCGATGAGCGGCCCCAAGATGGGCACCCCCCCTAGATTCGCCAGCACATGGAAGGGGGCGGCGCTGGTGCCAAGATCCCTCCCGGCAACACGAAAGCCGAGCACTTCGGTATAGGCGCAAATCGTGAAAAACACGCCACCCAATAGAGAACTGAGAAGCACCGCTCGCGGAATGGTTCTTAAAGGATCGCGGGCTTCCGCTCCGAGGGTCGTGGCGCTTTCGAATCCGACAAAACTGAAAACGGCGAGCACCAGCCCGAGACGAAGGCCGCTCCCCGTCATGCCCCGCAGACGAAGCTGCTCTTGATCGCCCTGCCAGCCGTGGCGCGCCAACACCAGGACGACCACAAGCGCAATCACGGTTACGGAAACGGCTTCCATCCACAGCATCAGTCGCGCGGAAATCTTCACGTCCCGCCAGGCGATCCACATGGAAACTGCGGCGACGGTAATCGCCAGCAACACGGCCGAGATGACGTGGCCGACGCTCTGGCCAAGCATAATGTTCGCGTAGTGATAAAATCCTCCGATCACACTCGCGCCGGTGGCCACGTAGGCAAGCAACAAACTCCAGCCCGCAGCGGCACCAAGCCACGGCGGCAGAATCATCGAAGCGTACCAGTACAGCGAACCGGGGGAAGAGGAGTAGCGGGCAAAACGACCGATGCACCAAGCGACCAGAAGAATGGCGATCGTGGCGAGGACGTAGTCGAGCCAAGTGGCGTTGCCGGCCAACGCGCAAACCAGCGGAATCGTTGCGACGGGCGTACAGGTGGGAGCGATCGTCGAGACCGATTGCGCCAAGGTTTCCGTCGGCGACAGCACCGCGCGACGCAACCCATAGCTTCCAGGGGATTCGGTTTGCGGAGATCTCGCGGTCCGGTCCGCGGGAGAAACCGCGCTGTCGCCAGCCAGACTGGGATCGCCCATGTCGTACGATACCGGCAGAACTGCACGCAGGCAAGAACTACCCACGCATGGCACGGGCGGCTCCTCGAGGCTCTGTCCGCACCGGGGCGGAAGGGGCTGTCCGGCGCGAATGTGGGTTCGTTGGCCGGTGTAAAGGCGGGGACGGAATTGAAGAGCAGCAATCGACCGAGCGCGACGGCTGGCGAAGAGTTTGTCGCTCGGTCGGGGGCGCGGCTAGAAAAGTTTCCTGGCAGGAAGAACACTCTTGGGGATAGCGGCGCTGACCGTGAACATCGGCTCGTTCACCACCTGGCTCAGGCGAAGCCGCATCACCATGCTACACAGCAGATAGGCCTCGACGTCGCTAAATCCCCAACGCGATGCGAGCAGATCGATCATGCGGGAGGTTGCATCGCGCGCGACGGTAATCGCGTCCACGCCAGATTCCACCACGATCCACGACTCGCTTTCCGTGTCCGCACCGCGAGCCGGCGCCGATTCAACGAGCGGTCCCGATAAAGCGTGGCTTTTGTGCACGCGAATTCGAAGCACGGCGTCGGCGGGGCATTCGATGCCGTTAATGCACACCTCGCCGTCTCCCTGCGCCGCGTGGGCATCGCCCGCGGAGAAAAGCGCGCCGCGGTTCAGCACCGGCAGATAGAGAGTCGATCCGCTCGAAAGCTCGCGCACGTCCAAATTCCCGCCAAAGGGACCCGGCGGGCGCGTGGTGAATTCGCCGTCTTCGGCGCGCGCCAGTCCCATGACCCCGCAGAACGGCCGCAATGGAACGATCGCCGGCGCGAGCGAACGGCTCAGGTCTCCCTCGAGCGTCCAATTGAAGAAGAACGGCTCGGTGAAGCGCTGCTTCAGAAATCCGAGTCCGGAAATCACGCTCGACCATCCCCAGCCCTTGTGCGCGACTTCGAGCACGTCGATCTGCAGCGCGTCGCCAGGCTCAGCGCCCTCTACGTAGACGGGCCCCGTCAAAGCGTGGATGCGGCCGCGGTCGATTTTCACGAATTCCTGGACGGTCATTCCGGGCCGAACCTGAGCGCCGCTCGAATCGAGGCACTCGAAATGGACCGTGTCGCCCGATTCGATCCTGAGCCGCGGCGCAAGCGCGCGGTTCCAGCGCGAGTGCGTGGGATTCGCGCAAAGCCGATGCTCAGCCACGGGTTTCGTGCACCTCGACGGTCATTTGCAATTCCACCAAGGCATTTCGGGGCAGCGCCGAAACGCCGAGCGCCGTGCGCACATGGCGTCCAGCATCGCCAAAAATCTCCACAAACAGATCCGACGCTCCGTTGATGACCTTGGGCGAATCGGCGAAACCGGCAACCGCGTTGACGTAGCCGTTTACGCTCAGGATGCCCTTGATCCGATCGAGCGAGCCAAGGTGCCGCTTGAGCGCCGCGAGCTGAGCGAGCGCGCAGGCCCGCGCCGCCGCGTAGCCTTGCTCGACGTTGCGATCAAGGCCGACCGTTCCAGAAATCACGCCGGAGCGATCGCTCGAAATCGCTCCCGCGAGATACACAATTTGACCGACCGTCTTCGCCGGAACGTAGTTGCCCCCGGGCGCGGGCGGGTCGGGAAGCACGATTCCGAGTTCGCTCAGCCGCGTTTCAATGCTCGCCATGACCAAACGAATTCTCCTCCATTCGCGTGGAACGAGACTAGCAGGTTGATTCGCTCAGTCAATATCGCTATTGCAGTGAACCAGACATGTGATTAGGATTGACCATGGAACGGGTCCCGATCGGCCTGCGCTCCGCGATTTTCGCGGCTGCGATATTGGCTGTTCCCGTTCGCCTGTCCTCAAACGCTCCCGCTCGAACTCACTCTTCTTCGCCATCCTCGATCCTTCACCTTCAAAGGCGCTCGAATTTCGATCTGCGACTGAGCGGCGACCTGATTGGCGTTCCGTCGGCAGCCACCCGCTACATTTCACGCGAAGATCTTCTCCGGCTTCCGCAACAAACTTTCACGGTTGCCCGCGACGGCAATTTTTGGCGTCCCACCGAAGTGAGCGGTGTCCCACTCGCGCAATTGGTCGAGCGGTTCGCCGCCTCGCCTACCTCCGATCTTGTGCTGGCGATCTGCACCGACCGCTACTGCGCTCCGTACCCGCAAGCCTATCTCGCCGCGCACAAGCCGATTTTGGTGCTGCGGATCGACGGGAAATCTCCGGCGCAGTGGCCAAAAGATTCCGAGGGCGGTGACCTGGGCCCGTATCTCATCTCCAATCCCGATTTCACGCCAAGTTTCAAAATACTTTCGCATCGCGACGAGGAACAAATTCCTTGGGGGGTGGTGCAGCTCGAATTTCGCAATCAGCGCGAAGTGCTGGGCGCCATCGCGCCACGCGGCCCGCGCGCGAGAGATGCTCTGGTGCAGGACGGCTACCGCATCGCACAACAAAACTGCTTCCGCTGCCATAACCTCGGAAGCGTGGGCGGAATGAAATCGGGGCTCACGTGGAACGTGCTGTCCGCCTGGGCCAGCGGATCGCCCGAGTTCTTTACGGCCTACGTCCGCAGCCCTAAAGCGAAGAATTCCAAGGCGCAGATGCCGCCAAATCCCGACTACGATCGCCACACGCTGCGCGCGCTGACAGCCTACTTCCAAACCTTCTCGCGACCGGAGCAGAAACGGTGACGCTGCGCATCTGCAAGACGGTGCTGGTATTCGGCGTGGCGATTTTTTACACGCTCGTCGTGTTTAATAACACCACCGACTACGGATCGAATTATCAGTTCGTCCGCCACGTGCTGATGATGGACTCGACCTTCCCAGGAAATCATGGAATGTGGCGCGCGATACAGAGTCCCGCGGCGCACACGGCATTTTATCTGTCGATTATCGCGTGGGAAGCGCTGACCATGGCGCTCTGCTGGTGGGGCGGAATTCGCATGCTGCGCGTACGCGGCGAAAGCGCGGCGGCCTTTCACGACGGCAAGCGCGTGGCGATCATCGCCTGCACGCTGAGCCTCCTGATGTGGCTCGTGGCGTTCCTTGGCGTGGGCGGTGAATGGTTTCTGATGTGGCAATCGAAATCGTGGAACGGCCAGGATGCGGCGTTCCGCATGTTCACCGTTATCGGTATCGTGCTGCTGTTTGTAGCGCAGCCGGAACTTGCGCGGCCACCGCAGGCGGAGTTTGCGAGGCGGAGTTCATGAGCACCGCCACTCAAATCCCGGCAACGAACACCGGCTGGCTTGAGCGCGTTTTTCATCTGTCGGATAATCAGACCACCGTTCGTCGCGAGCTGCTCGCTGGACTGACCACCTTCATGACCATGGCCTACGTGGTCGTGGTGAATCCGCGCATTCTCTCGCAAGCGGGAATGCCTGTGGACGGCGTGCTGTTCGCTACCTGCATTTCAGCGACCTTGGCCACGCTGGTCATGGGCCTGTGGGCGAATTATCCGATCGCCCTCGCGCCCGGCATGTCGCTGAACGCCTACTTCACCTACTCGATCGTGATCGGGCGCGGCGTGCCATGGCAGACAGCGCTTGGAGTGGTGTTCCTTTCCGGCGTGCTGTTCCTGATTCTGACGCTGACGAACATCCGCGAACAGATCGTCAACGGCATTCCCAATTGCTTGAAGCACGGCACGGCGGCAGGCATCGGCCTATTCATCGCGTTCGTCGGGTTTCGCAACGCGAACATCATCGTCGCAAACCCCTCCACGTACGTTGCCCTTGGAAAAATCTCCAGCCCCCCGGTGATTCTCGCGCTGCTCGGAGTTCTCCTGATCGCGGTTTTGATGGCCCGGCGCGTCGGAAGCGCGATTTTGCTGGGCATTGCGATCATTGCGTTGGCCGGAATTCCGCTGGGCGTGGCCCACTGGCCACAGCATCTGTTTTCGCTGCCGCATCCGTCGGGCACATTTTTGAAACTGAACCTGGCATCGGCCGCGAAGCTCGGCCTTGGCGAGCTCGTGTTCGTGTTTTTCTTCGTGGACCTTTTCGACAACGTTGGCACGCTGGTTGGAGTCTGCGAAGAAGCGGGATTTATGAAAGACGGCAAACTGCCGCGCGCGAGCCGTGCCTTGCTCGCCGATGCGTTTGGAACAATCGTCGGCGCGTTGACCGGCACTTCCACCGTCACCAGCTACATCGAAAGCGCGGCGGGCGTGGCGGCCGGGGCGCGCACCGGGTTAGGCAATCTGGTGATCGCCGCGCTGTTTACCGGAGCGATGTTCTGCTCGCCGATGGTCGCCGCGATTCCATCGTACGCCACCGCTCCGGCGCTGATTCTTGTGGGCGCGCTGATGTGTGGTGCGGTGGCGCGCGTCGACTGGAACGATTTCACCGAAGCCGTTCCGGCATTTCTTACCGTCGTCGGCACGCCGCTTACCTTCAGCATCGCCACCGGCCTGAGCCTCGGGCTGATTTCCTTCACCGTTTTGAAATTGTTTACGGGGCGCCGACAGGAGATCAGCGTATTGATTTGGGTGCTGAGTCTGCTCTTTCTGTGTCGCTACGCGTTCCTGGGAGTCGAATGACGGCCGCTCAGTACGGCGTTTTATTCGGCAGCGCGGCCCAGGCGGAAAACGCCTCGAGCGCGGCCTCGCGCATCATTTGCAGCATGGGGATTTTGCGCTCGGAGTGGGGCCGCGCAATTTCGCGGTAGATCAGCGAGTCGTCGAATCCGATTTTCGCCGCGTCTTCAGCGGTGTTGCCGTAATAGACGCGGTCCGGCCGCGCCCAGTAGATCGCGCCCAGGCACATCGGGCAAGGCTCGCAGGAAGTGTACAGCTGGCAGCCGCGCAATTCAAAAGTCTGCAGCTTTGCGCAGGCTCCGCGGATGGCGAGAATCTCGGCGTGAGCGGTGGGGTCGTTGCAAGCGGTGACGGAGTTCACCGCCTCGGCGAGAATATCGCCGTCGCGCACCACCACCGCTCCGAATGGTCCGCCGCGGCCTGACCGGACGTTCTCGATGGAAAGCTCGATCGCGCGAGCCATGTATGGATTATTCATCGTCACGGAACCCGTCCGTTTGCAGCTAGTTTGCGATTCGCGCGGGCCGAAACGCGCGTCTAATTATAAATCGGCCGCATCCAAGATGATAATTTCATGCCGCGACGCGAGCTGCGCTAACTTATACCCTGATTGGAAATTGCGGGACGGCTCACATCCCACATGATTTCACGCGCTTTCATTTCCCGCCGAGTGGTCACTCCGGACGGCGTCCGGCCGGCCGGAATCCTTGTGGACGGGGAACGGATTCGCGCGGTGGTCGATCCAAGCGAACTGCCGCGTGACATTCCCGTGGTCGATTCTGGCGACGCCGCAATTTTGCCGGGCCTGGTCGATTCGCACGTGCACATCAACGAACCGGGACGCACCCACTGGGAAGGATTTGAAACCGCTACGCGCGCGGCAGCGGCCGGAGGGTATACGCTGCTCGTCGATATGCCACTCAACTGTCTTCCCGCGACCACCAGCGTCAGCGCTTTGCGAGAAAAGCGCGCCGCGGCTTCTGGAAAGTGCCGCGTCGATTGGGCCGCATGGGGCGGCGTGGTCAGTGGAAACGAAGACTGCATCGAACCTTTGGCGGCCGCGGGCGTGCGCGGCTATAAATGCTTCCTGATCGATCCCGGCATCAACGGATTCGAGATGGTGACCGCTGCGGAATTGCGCACCGCGTTGCCGCATGTGGCGCGCACCGGTCTGCCGCTGCTGGCGCACGCCGAGCTTGCGCCACCCGTTGCAGAAGCCACCCGAGCTCTCGACAGAGCAGATTGGAAAACCTACCGAACGTATTTGCAATCCAGGCCGGACGAAGCAGAGCTTTCTGCCATTCGACGCTTGCTTCGCTTCTGCCCGGAAATCAATTTCCGATTGCACGTCGTTCATCTATCGAGCGCGCAAGCTCTGGGCGAGTTACGCGCGGCGCGCGCCGAAGGACTGCCGGTGACTGTGGAGACGTGCCCTCATTATTTGCATTTCGCTGCCGAAGACATTCCAGACGGCGCAACTCTGTGCAAGTGCGCGCCTCCCATCCGCAGCGCCGAGAATCGCGAGAATTTATGGTCGGCGCTACGAGACGGAATCATTGACCTTGTGGCTACCGATCATTCGCCGTGTCCGCCCGAAATGAAACGTATCGAGTCCGGAGATTTCAGATCGGCCTGGGGAGGAATCTGCGGTCTCTCGGTGGCCCTGCCAGTAATGTGGACCGAGGCCAGCCGGCGAGGATTCACCCTGAGCGAAATCGCTTGCTGGATGGCAGAAGGCCCCGCGCGGCTGGCCAGCTGCGAATCGCGAAAGGGACGCATCACCGCAGGACATGATGCCGACCTGATAATCTTCGATCCGGACGCCGAATTCGTGGTCACTCCCGAGCGTTTACATTATCGCCATCCGGTGTCGGCTTACATGAGCGAAAAGCTCCGGGGAGTCGTCAAGGCGACGTATTTGCGCGGCGAGCTGGTCTACGATTCCGGCGCGTTTCCAGGCGAGCCGCACGGGCGGGAGTATCGATCGTGAATACGAATATCGCGGGAGCATCGGCCCCGCGCAAAGAAGGCCGCGACAAAGTGACCGGCCGCGCGCGGTACATCGACGATATTTCCATGCCCGGAATGTGGTACGGAGCCACGGTCCGCAGCCAAATCCCTCGCGGAAAGATCACAGAGATAAATTTCGGTCCCGAAATTCCATGGCACGAGTATGTCATCGTGACCGCGGAGGACATTCCGGGCGAGAATCATATCTCGCTGATTGACACCGACCAGCCCTGCCTCGCGCGTGAACGGGTGAATCACCCCGAAGAGCCCATTCTGCTGCTGGCGCATCCTGACCGCCAGGCCCTGCCTCGCGCAGTCCGTGCGATTTCGATCGAATACGAGCGTCTGCCCGCCGTTTTCTCGATGGAAGATAGCGAGAAGCGGACCGAAATCATCTGGGGCGGCGACAATCTCTTCAAGGAATATTGGATTCGCAAGGGCAAGCTGGACGGAATTTGGGAGCGCGCCGCGTACATTGTGGAGGGTGAATACTTCACCGGCGCGCAAGAGCAGCTGTATATCGAGCCCAACGGAATGATTGCGTCCTACGATTCATTTGACGGAATCACCGTGTGGGGCTCGCTGCAATGCCCGTATTACGTGCATAAGGCGCTGATGGCGCTTTGCAAACTTCCCGAAGATAAAGTCCGCGTGGTGCAAACGGAAACCGGCGGCGCGTTTGGCGGGAAGGAAGAATATCCCTCGATGCTCGCCGCTCATGCGACATTGCTCGCCATCAAATCCAGCCGTCCGATCAAAATGGTTTACGATCGCGCCGAGGACATGTGTGCCACCACGAAACGGCATCCTTCGCGAACGCGCCATCGCACGGCAGTCGCCGCCGATGGCAAGATTCTGGGCGGTGAAATTGATTTCACCATCGACGGCGGCGCGTACCTTACGCTTTCGCCCGTGGTTCTTTCGCGCGGCACCATCCACGCCGGAGGGCCCTATTCCTGGCCGTGCGTGCGCGTTCACGGTAAAGCCGTTGCCACCAATGCGCCGCCGCACGGCGCTTTTCGCGGATTTGGCGCGCCACAAAGTTTATTCGCGATGGAGCGGCACATGGACCGCATCGCGGAAGCAGTTGGACTTGCTCCGGACGAAATTCGCCGCCGCAATTTCTTGCGCTCCGGCGAGACAACCATCACCGAACAAGTGATCCGCGAAGAAATTAATCTGGACGCGCTGCTCGACCGCGCGCTCGAAATCTCGGGCTACCACGAAAAGAAAAAACGCTTCGAAGCTGACAACGCGCGCGGGCCGAATAAGAAAGGCGTGGGCATCGCCGCGTTCCTGCACGGCGCTGGATTTACTGGATCGGGCGAGCGTTATCTCGCCTCAGTCGTCGGCCTGGAAGGATGCGCCGACGGCGGCGTGCGCGTTCTGGTCTCCAGCACCGAATTTGGCCAGGGAACCAACACCGTGCTTTGCCAGGTTGCCGCGGAAGCTCTGCGCATTCCGTACGAGGACGTGGAAATGGCGCAGCCGGACACGCACAATGTGCCCAACAGCGGCCCAACCGTTGCTTCGCGGACGGCCATGGTCGTCGGCAAACTGGTCGCATCTGCCGCGCAAGGGCTGAAGCAAACGCTGATCGCGGCGGGCGCGCTCGGCGACAACTACACTGCAGAGGAATTTCGTGCCGCGTGTCGCGCCTACGTAGCCGATCACGGCGCGCTGCGGTCCATCGCGCAATACCAACAACCGAACAACATCTTCTGGGACGATCAAGCTTTCCGCGGCGAGGCCTATGCGACCTATTCTTGGGCCGTGTACGTGGCGGAAGTCGCCGTCGATCTGCTGACGTATAGCGTTTCAGTCGATGATTTCGTGGCGCTGCAAGAAGTGGGGAAGGTTCTGAATCCGGTGCTCGCGAAAGGCCAGATCGCCGGAGGCGTGGCGCAGGGCATCGGTTTCGCGCTCTTTGAAAAAGTCGAATGGCGCGAGGGGCGAATGCAAAACGCGCAGATGACCAATTACATTATGCCCACTTCCGCGGATCTGCCGCCCATTCGCGTCTATTTCGAAGAGCAAGGCAACGTACACGGCGCGTTCGGAGCGAAAGGCATCGGCGAATTACCCATGGATGGGCCCGCTCCGGCGGTGGTGAACGCAATCGCGGATGCACTAAAGTTTCCGTTCAATCACGTTCCGTTGATGCCAGAGGATATTTTCGACGCCATCGCAGGAACACCCGCGGGCGCTTCGGCCGCACGCGCGCCTGACCCGGTCGCTTCCCGATGACCGCTGGCGAACCCCGCGCGCATGAAGTCGAATTTTCGGTGAACGGCGAACGCAGAACGGTTCACGCCTTCCCGATGGAACGGTTGCTCGACGTGTTGCGCGATACGCTTGGCCTAACGGGAACAAAAGAGGGCTGCGGCGAAGGTGAATGCGGCGCGTGCGCGATCCTGATGAATGGAGCGCTTGTGAATAGCTGCCTGATTCCGGCGTCTGAAGCGAACGGCTCTGAAATCCTCACCATCGAGGGCCTCGACACTGACCCGCGTTTTCGCGCGCTGCAGCAATCGTTTATAGAATGTGGCGGCGCGCAGTGCGGCATCTGCACTCCGGGAATGATCATCGCCTCCGTGCACCTGTTGAACAAAATACCGCAGCCGACGCTCGACGACATTCGCGAAGGCCTTTCCGGCAATTTGTGCCGGTGCACAGGGTATATGCAGATATTCGAGGCCGTGGCGGAAGCGGCGCGGCGAACCGCGAAATCATGAGGTCGAATCCCGCAGACTACGAACTCCGGGCGCCCGTCGATTTACAGGAGGCGATCGCGATGCTTGCCGGCCCGCGCGGCTCATGGGCGCCGATTGCCGGAGGCACCGATCTAATGGTGCAGTACGCAGCGGGGAAACTCGCGTCTCGGAAACTAATCGGCCTCTGGAAAATCCGCGAAGTCCGCGGCATCGAAGCTACGGCCGGTGAGATTCGCATCGGCGCCGCAACCACATTTACCGATCTGCGCGAGAATGAAATCATTCGGCGCGAATTTCCGTTATTGGCGCAAGTGGCTGGCTGGGTGGGCGGAATCGCTAATCAGAATCGCGGCACGCTCGGCGGCAACATCGCCAACGCTTCTCCAGCGGGCGATTCGCTCCCCGCTTTGCTGGCTTACGACGCCGAATTGCTTCTCGCTTCAGCGCGCGGATCGCGGCGAATTCCTTATCGCGAGTTTCACGCCGGATACAAAACGACAGCCCTCTCCGCCGGCGAGCTGATTCAATCGATTTGTCTGTCGCGGCGGTTTTCGGGATACAGTTCCTACGCGCGAAAGGTTGGCACGCGGAACGCGCAGGCCATTTCCAAAGTTTGCATAGCGGCTCGCGCGCGGAAGGCAGGCGATGTGCTTGAAGACGTCCGCGTCGCAGCGGGCAGCGTAGCGCCATTCCCGATTCGCCTTTTGCGGATTGAACGAATGCTTGAAGGTAAACAACTGGATCGAGCGCTGATCAACTCCGCTGCGCAAGCCGCGGTCGCGGAGGTTCAGCCGATCGACGACATTCGCTCGACCGCCCGCTATCGCGCGGCCGTGCTGCATAACCTGGTTGCCGAATTCCTCGAGCGGCTCGCCACGCCTGCGGAAGAACGAAACACGGTCTTGCAAGGGTGGAACGTGCTTCCTCCGGATGCAGCCGCAGCCGAAATATTGCCCTGTTGTGGCTCCAATGCATGGGCACACCAAATGGCGATGGCGAGACCGCTCGCGAACGAAGCTGCTGTCCTCTCTGCGTCCGATCAAACTTGCAACAGCTTGTCCGAGGCGGATTGGAATGAAGCTTTTCGAAGTCATCCGCGTCTAGGCCAATCAACGCCTGGCCCTTCCGCCAGCGCGCGCTCCGCGGCATGGTCAGCCGAAGAACAACAAAAGATCGCCAGCGCGGACGAAGCCGTCAAAATCGAAATCGCCGAAGCCAATCGCCAGTATGAAAGAAAATTCGGCTGCATTTTTATCCTCTGCGCCACGGGCAAGTCCCCTGCTGAAATTCTGGAAATTCTTCGCCGCCGCTTGCACAATGATTCGCATACGGAACTCCGCGAGGCAGCCGAGCAGCAGCGGTTGATTACACGAATCCGCCTGAAGAAATGGCTCGGCGAATGAACGTCATCTCCACGCACGTGCTCGACACAGCGCGTGGCAAGCCCGCCTCCGGCATTCCCGTGAGATTGCAACGCGAATCCGGCGGCGGCAATTGGCAATTGATTGGCAGCGGCCAGACCAATGAAGACGGCCGCTGCGCGCAGCTTTTACCGGAGCCGGCAGCGCTTTCCGCCGGAACCTATCGGCTCGTTTTCGACACCGCGAAATATTTTGCGCTGAACAAAATCGACGGCCTGTATCCGCTCGTCGAGATTGCTTTTTCCGTTCGCGATGGAGAATCGCATTTTCATGTTCCGCTGCTTTTGAGCCCCAACGGTTACACCACTTATCGAGGGAGTTGACGCGTGGCCACGCTGGCAGAAAACCGTTACGGCAAATCGCAGGTTCGCCTGGCGCGCGTGAAGCGGCATGCGGATCGCAATGAGTTTCAGGAATGGACGGTGCAGATCCTGCTGCGCGGCGATTTCGAAACGTCATTCACCGAGGGCGACAACAGCAAAGTTTTGCCCACCGACACAATGAAAAATACGGTCTATTCCGTCGCGCGCAATTCGAAGACCGCGTGTGTGGAAGCGTTCGCCATGGAGCTGATCGATTTTCTCCTGGGCCGCAACACGCAAGTAAGCCAGGCGGAAGTCAGTGTCGCGGAAAAATCCTGGGAGCCGCTGAAGGTCTCTGGCTCGCCCCATCCAACGGCGTTCGAGCAAACGAGCGGCGAGATTCAGACCACCAAAGTGAGCCGCGCCCGGGGCGCGAAGTTTTCTGTCGTATCCGGCCTCGATAATCTGGTGATACTCAAAACCGCCGATTCGGCGTTCGAGGGATATGTTCGCGATTCGCTGACCACCCTCCCGGAAACATCCGACCGCCTGCTCGGCACCTCGCTGTGCGCCAACTGGACGTACGGCGTAGCCGATCTCGACTTCTGCACCAAGCGAAAAGCGATTCGCGAAATATTGCTGGGCACTTTCGCCGCGCATCGCAGCAACTCCGTGCAGCACACGTTGTACGCGATGGCTGAAGCGGTTCTCAAAAGCGTCCCTGAAGTTGAAGACGTCGCGCTGGCGATGCCGAACAAGCACTACTTGCTCGCCGATCTTTCGCGATTTGGCCAGGATAATCCGAATGAAATCTTTGTGCCCACCGCCGAACCGCACGGCTATATCGAGGCAAGGATTTGCCGGTGACCGTGAGTTCACGCTCGCTCACGCCCAACTCAACGCTCGCCGCGGCCCAGCGCGCGATCGACCGCTGCAAGTTGCTGGCCTGCTTCACGGAAACGCCAGGAAAAATCGAGCGTACGTTTCTCTCGCCGCCGATTCGCGATTGCCATCGCGAAATTGCGCATTGGATGCACGCCCTTGGCGCCGAGGTGAAAATTGACGCCGCAGGAAATTTTCGCGCCCTCTATCCCGGCGCTGCGCTCGATTCTCGGCGCCTTCTGCTCGGCTCTCATCTGGACACGGTGCCCGATGCCGGCGCCTATGACGGCGCGCTGGGAGTAATGCTGGCCATCGCATTGCTTGAAGATCTGAAGGGGAGAAAGCTCCCATTCGCCGTCGAAGTGGTCGGCTTTTCCGAGGAAGAAGGCGTTCGCTTCGGCGTCCCTTTCATCGGCAGCCGGGCTTTAACCGGAACTCTCGATTCGGATCTGCTGCGCCGCCCGGATGAAAATGGCATCACCGTGCAACAAGCCATTGAACACTTCGGATTGAATCCGAATGATATTCCGGCCGCAGTTGTCGCAAACCACGCGCTGGGCTACATCGAGTTTCACATCGAGCAAGGTCCCGTTCTCGAAACGATGAATCGTCCCCTCGCAGTCGTTAATGCGATCGTTGGTCAGAATCGATTCGAGCTAATCTTTCGCGGAACAGCCAATCACGCCGGCACCACGCCCATGAATTCTCGCCGTGATTCGCTGGCCGGCGCCGCCGAGTGGATCACGGCTGTCGAGCGGCTAGGGCAATCGGAGTCGGGACTAGTTGCCACGGTTGGCTCCATTCACGCCAATCCCGGCGCAACCAACGTCATTGCCGAAGAGACTCGCGTTGGCCTCGACGTGCGGCACGCCTCGGATGAAGTTCGCATCCGCGCCGTTGAAGCGCTGCTTCGCGAAGCTGGCTTGATCGCCGAACGCCGCGACCTGCAGGTGCGCTGGAACGAGCGCATGAATCAGCGCGCCGTGGCCATGGATCCTTTTCTCGTCAGCCAAATCGAGCAATCGATAGCGGACGCGGGATGCGCGCCACACCAAATGGCCAGTGGTGCGGGACACGACGCGATGATTCTGGCGCAACGAATCCCCGCTGCCATGATTTTCTTGCGCTCGCCCGCGGGCATCAGCCACAATCCCGCGGAGGCAGTCGAAATCGCTGATGTGGCGAAGGCGATCGAAGTCGGCGTGCGTCTTCTCGACCGCCTCGCCTCATCGCCTGAATTACTGGGCGCCCGAATTTCTGGGGAGCGCCAATCCTAAGGAGAGTCCAGCTTGCATAACCTCGGCCGCACCAGAAGTTCACAGGAACCGAATCATGCGCTGCTCACACCGGACACGTTCGTGCGCGCGCCTCTCCCAGGCATGAAAGGCTGCGTCGCGGTCGTGCACGCCGGGCCCGCTCTGGGCGCGGCCTTCGTGCAATACACGGCGGAATTCGAAGCTGGCGGCGAACTCGGCCCCGCCTCGGCGCAACGCTTCATTTACGTTTTAGAGGGCGCGATTGAGATCGAAGCGGCCGGCAAACGAAGCGAACTCACTCCGCGCGGATTCGCATACCTCCCAGAAGGCGTCGCGCATCGCGTGGCTGCTTCGAAATCAAGCCGCGCTGGCGTGATCGAAAAGAGGTACCAGGCCGTCCCCTCTATTCCGCCGCCTTCTGCGATTATCTCTACCGAAGACGCGATTTCATCGCACGCCCTTGGCGATGACCCCGATCTGCAGGTGAAATGCCTGCTGCCGGATTCGATGAGTTTCGATTTCGCGGTAAACACCATGACGTACCAGCCCGGCGCAGCGCTGAGCATGGTGGAAATTCATGTGATGGAGCACGGGCTGCTGATGCTCGAGGGCAGCGGAATCTATCGGCTTGGCGATGCATGGTATCCGGTCACGGCCGGCGACTTTATCTGGATGGGGCCGTGGTGCCCGCAATGGTTCGGCGCGTTGGGCAAGGCTCCCGCGAAATATCTGATCTACAAAGACTGGAACCGTCATCCTCTGCCGGATTCGCGTTCATGAATCTCGCGATCGATTCCGAGCAGCTGGTGGCTGAAATTGAGGCGCTCGCGGCAATTTCCGAAGCCGAAGCTCCCGCCATCACGCGAGTTGTCTTCACTCCGGCCGACCTCAAAGCTCGCGCGTGGGTTAAAGACCGCTGCCGAGCCGCCGGATTGGATGTGCGCGAAGATGCCGTAGGCAACACATTTGCGCGTTGGAACGGTTCCGACCCCGCGGCTCCTTCGGTCGGCACCGGCTCGCACATCGACGCGATTCCCAACGCTGGCAAATATGATGGCGTCGTCGGCGTTCTCGGCGGCCTAGAAGCGATTCGCGCACTGCAACGCAGCGGCTTTCGCCCAAAGCACTCCGTCGAGCTGCTGGTATTCACCTCCGAGGAGCCCACGCGTTTCGGTGTCGGCTGCATAGGTAGCCGCTTGATCTCAGGCGGCCTGCAGGTTGAAGGTGCACGCAAACTGACCGACGCCAATGGCGAGTCCCTCGATGCCGTCCGGCGCCAAGCAGGCTTTCGCGGCGGTCTGGAAACGGTGCCGCTGCACGCCGGCCACTACAAGGCGTTCGTCGAACTGCACATCGAACAGGGCCCGCTTCTCGAACGCGAACAAATAGATCTCGGTGTGGTCACCAGCATCGCCGCGCCCTCAAGTGCGCGCATTTCCGTGGAAGGAGCTGGCGGCCATGCCGGTGGCATGCTGATGCCTGATCGCCGCGACGCGCTCTGCGCCGCTGCAGAATTGATTCTGGCAATCGAAGCGGCCGCTCGCGCAAGCGGGTCCGCCGACACCGTTGCCACAGTGGGCATGTGCGAAGTATTTCCCGGCGCGGTGAATAGCATTCCCAGTCGAGCGCGGCTCAGCCTGGATCTTCGCGACACCCACCTCCCGCGCCGGGATTCCGTAATGCGCAAGATCGAGTCCACCGCGCGAAAGATCGCAGGCAATCGCAACGTGTCGATCGCAATCGAAATGCTCAATGCCGATGCCCCCGCCGAATGCGCTCCGCTGGTGATCGAAGCGCTCTCAGAGGCTTGCCGCACGCATGGCTTCTCGTTTCGCCCGATGGTCAGCCGCGCGTACCACGATTCGCTGTTCATGTCGCGCATCGCTCCCGTAGCAATGCTCTTCATTCCCTGCCGCAATGGATACAGCCATCGCCCCGACGAATACGCTTCTCCTCGGCACATTGCGCAAGGAACGCTGGTGCTCGCGGAAACCCTCGCCCGACTTTCGTCGTAGCTCGTGTCAGGCGATCGGAAAGGAATCCACTAGGAAGTCGCGGGGCGCGTCCTGCTTCCAGGCACACACCTTCATCACGTCTAACGCTGGACGATCCATAGCTCCGCTACTGTCCGGAGGCCTTGCGTACCGGCTCATCCGTCCGGCTTTTTTCCTGCTGGGGAAATTCCTGATTCGTGGTGGGGAAAACCGGCGCTGGCAAAAAGCTCGTTGCGTACTCCGCAAGCATCAGCGGACCACTCGTGTCCGGCAATGAAGGCGGTGTCGCACGCGTTTCGCCGAAGCGCAGCGCGGAAGTCATGTCGCCGAAGGTGCTTCGCCTCCACGAGCTGATATTCGGCTCTTGAACGCCGGTAAATTTCTCCAGAAACTGAAGAGTCGAAGTGTGGTCGAACTTCTCACTGCAGACCCATCCACCGGTGGTCCACGGAGAGATCAGGATGCATGGCACGCGAAAACCACCGCCAATCGGAAGCGAATCCACGAATTCGTGAGCCGCGCCATCGGGAGGCACCGGCGGCGCCACGTGATCGAAGATGCCGTCGTTCTCATCGTAGTTCAGAATGAACAGCGTTTTAGCCCACACATCCGGGTTGGCGGCAATCGCATCGATCTTGCTCGCCACAAACGCGGCGCCATCGGCCGGCATGAAGTCAGGATGCTCGGATTGATAGCTCGTCGGAATGATCCAGGAGACGGTGGGAAGCTGGTCGTTGATCGCGTCGTATTCAAAGTGGCCCTCTTGCCCGCGCAACATGCCTTTCCGGTATAGCGGCGAGCTCTTCGACGCCTGCTGGAACGCCTTAAAATTCTCCAGCATGTTGCATCCGTAGTTGTCCTCCTGCTGATAAACCTTCCAGCTAACGCCGGCCTGCTCTAATCGTTCTGCATACGTGGTCCACGTGTACCCGCCGGGGGGCACGGCATTGTGCGTGATCGGTCCGCCGCCGATGCCGTCCGGGTCGATCGTGCCCGTCATCCAGTACATGCGATTGGGCCACGTTGGTCCCATCACCGAGCAGTGGTATTCGTCGCACAGCGTGAACGACTCCGCCAGCGCGAACTGGAAAGGAATGTCGGCCCTCGTGTAGTGGCCCATGCAATAGGGACCGTTCTTCCCGTCCGCGCGTCGATGCGCCACCACCCACTGGTCCATGCTGCCATGATTCCACGCGGCGTGTTGCACAGCCCAAGCGTGACTTGTTGACGGAATTCTCTGCGCGCAGGTGGAGCGCGTGTCGAGGTGAAACGGCAGGAGGTACCCGTCCGGATTCTCGGTGTCCGGCTGGTAGAATACCGCCCGCCCGTTCGAAAGTTTCTGTGCCTTTGCGTCGCCGAAGCCGCGAACACCAGCCAGCGTCCCGAAATAGTGGTCGAACGAGCGGTTCTCCTGCATCAGCAGCACCACGTGCTTGATGTCGCCTAGCGATCCGCCTTTGAGCGGCCCTTGCGCCAACACGCGGCGCAAATGCGGAGGCATGAGCGCTTCCGCGGCCCCAGCAGCCGCAACACCCGCCGCCCCCCGGAGCAGCCTCCTCCGCGTCAGGAGCGCAGAGGCTCTGAATGACTGAGTTGTTACATTTTCGTCCGCGGACACTCGTTGATCCTCGGAGCTGCCATTTTCGAGAGCTGGACTTCGAGCCAAATCCTGGCTAGGCGGCTCGCCCAAGTTACGAGATTCCCCCCGCTCAAATCAGAACATCACGTGCAGCGAAAATTGCATGAATCGAGGGCTACCGATGGTGTTCGAAATCACGCCAAATCCCTTCGAGTTCGGCGGATTCGGAGTCGTGTCATAGCACGGCACAGGGTTATAACACTCATTCAACTCGAAATCGGTATCCGGCGCATCCAGGCTCGGATGGTTGAAAAGGTTGAACGCGTCGGCCTCGAATTTCATGCTGACCCTTTCGTTTACCTTGAAATTCTTAAATGCCGAGAAATCGAACCGCGTGTCAAACGGCGCTCGGAACACGTTGCGACCGGTCGTGCCAAACCCCGTCTCAAAATTATCGCAAACATCGTATCCGCTGACCGTTTCGCACGGCGGTACACCATCGGTGCCCGGAGCCAGATACGGAACGGCAAAGTCATTCGGGTTGACGTACGGCGCGCCTGCTCGGCTCACCTTCGTTCCGCCTCCGCCTGCATACGAGCTGGCTTCGGCAGGCGTGATCCCCGGCGCGAGTGGCAAAATCGGATTTGTGATGTAGTCATCCGAGCTGTAATAAATCCCTCCAGCAGTTCCCGTGTAGTCGATGATGCTGAAGGGTTCGCCGCTTTCCGCAACGGTAACGCCCGTTATGCCCCAGCCGTTGAGCAGCCCGTTCTTGAATCCCGTCGCGTCTGCGATCGTCGGCAAGTTGTATAGATAGCTGATCGTAAACACGTGGGGCCGGTCGAAATCCGACGGCGCGTAGGAGCTCCGCGGGTCCGCGGGGTTGTTGCCGTTGTAGAAGATTCCCGCTCCGAGTCCACTTCCCTCATCCAAGGAGCGCGAATAGGTGTAGGCCGCGTTCACCTGCAATCCGTGGCTCAGGCGCTTGGTGACGCTCATCTCGAGCGCGTTGTAGTTCGAAATTCCCTCCGCGATCCACAGGTCCGCGTTGGGATTGATGCCAATATAAGGCGTCCGCAGAGCGGTATTCCCGTCGGACGCCGAGTAGCTGCCGAGCGTCGTCTGCACTTCTTCGGCGGGCAGTTGATAACACTTTCCCGGCGAGGAGTCGTTATATTCATCACAGTCCGGCCCGGCCGCCGCCAAGTAACCGTAGGAGTAGATTTGATTGTTGACCGGATTGGTCGGCGTGGCGATCTCCGGCTGGTTAAAGGGAATCGGCAGCAGTTCGTGCACGCCGTGATTCCCCAAATATCCCAGCGTCAGCACCAGATCATTGCTCGGCTGCCACTGCAAATCTAAGCTCCAATTCTCGGAATAGGGAAGCTTATTTGCCGGATCGTATCCTCCAAACAGGAACGGCCGAGGCGGGGAATACGATGTCGGCGAGCAGTACGGCTCGTTCGGCTGTTGCATTCCCGGCACCGTCGGGCCGGGGCAGCCCGCGATCTCCCGCATATCCGGCACAAGGCTGGCGAGTTGCGCAAGCGAATTCGGCGGAGCCGGCAGCGACGTTCCGAAAGGAGCGCTCGAGAGGCAATTGATCGCGGTCGTGCAGCCGGTCGAGCACGTGGCCGAAGCCGCTCCGCAGTTGGCGCTGATTGGAATGGTGAAGGGCTCTTGCGTCGTCACACTGAACGGTCCGCTGATTCCCAAACCGGCGCTGGTCGAAAGCTCGGTGAAATATTCGCCGCGGTTATAAAAGATTCCATAGCCGGCCCGCACGACGAAGTTCTTCGCAGGGCTCCAGGCGACTCCAATGCGAGGTGCGAATCCCCACTGCCGCCCCGTCAGGGTCGAGTCGCTGACGCCTTTCGTTCCAAAAGTGGGATTGTTTCCGGCGACCACGATCCCCACCCCTGGAGTTCCATTCGCTGGATTGAAGGTATCGCTCGCAAGGTCGTATCCGTAGTCCTGCGGATAAAAGCTGGTCATCAGGCCGTTCTCTTCATACAGGGGCCCGTCCCAGTCCCATCGCAGACCCGCATTCAGGGTAAGGGTTCGAGTCAGCTTGATGTCATCCTGGACAAAGGTGCCGGCTTCTTTGGCGCGGAAATGGCGATTTGTCTCACCATCCAGCAGCAGCCCGCTGCTCTCGTCTGAGTTCAGCAAACCAGTGAGGAAGTCGGCGAAGGTATGGAACTCGAAAGTCGCAACGTCGTTCTCGCGGTTTTCGACGTTCATCTGCGTGAAATCGAATGTGCCTCCGAACGAGACCGTATGCGGTCCATGCACCCAGTTGTACGTGGAAGAGCCTTCAAACTGATTCTGAAAAATTCCGGCATTGGCGAAGTTCGTCGACGGGCCGATTGTCATTTCATGGCCCGAGTGATAGGCAACTACGCCGCCGGACTGGAGCGCCGCTCCGGCATCCGCATTGTCGATGGTGAAGCCCGGGAAGTACTTCCCATCGGGCAGGGTGATGCCAATCGAGCTTGGGGTCAGCGACTGACTGGTCGTCGCGTCGGCAATCTCGCGGATAAACCCGAATCGCTGCTCCCAGGTTGAATTCGATGATATGACCGACGTGTTGTCCAGCGAGAACACCTGGCTCCCAGCCTGCAATGTTTGCGGAAATCCCTCTACCAAACTGACTGCGAACGGGCTGGTGGAAGGATTGTTCTGGAAATAATACTTTCCGGCCAGCCGGTCGCTGGCACTGAAGTTGTAATCGATATTCCCGTTCACTTGGTTCGCATCAAACGTGCTTGGCGGGCCGGTGATCGCGGAGTTGTATTCCTGCTGCGAACTTTCCTCGTTCTTTACGCCCACTCCCGCCGACGGAATTACATACTGCCCATTCGATAGTTTCGCCTGCACTAACGCGAGCGCCACTGGGTCCACCTGGCCCGCGGCGATGCACCGGCTGCCGGTGCACGGCCCTCCCAGCGTGCTCGCCGACCCATCGTCGAAGTTGACGAGATTCACAAGGTCCGAGGGATCTCGGTTCGTGGCCGTCAGACCGGGAAGCGTCGGCACTCCGCTGAATGCTCCGTTCAGCGCGTCACTCACCTGCTGCCTTTGGTAGGATGCAAAGAAGAACATCTTGTCTTTCTTGATCGGCCCTCCAAACGTTCCGCCAAAGACGTTTCGATGTAGCGGCGGAGCTCCGGAGAAAAAGTCGTTCGGCTGCAGGAAGGTCGGCGCGGCATCGAACACGTTGTTCTGTGCGTACTCGTACGCCTGCCCGTGAAATTGGTTGGTTCCCGACTTGGTTGTCAGCTCGATGTGCGCGCCGCTGTTTTGGCCCATCGAGGCGTCGTACATCGAGGTTGTGACCTGCAGTTCCTGAATCGTTTCGGGCGGGGGAGTTGGCAGGCCTTCGCCGATCGCGTCGTACACCGACGTATTGGTCTGTACTTGGCCGCCCGCGCCGAAAATTTCGCCCGTGTTCAAGGTGAACCGGCTATCGGAGATGTTGCTGGTCGAGTTCCCGTTGAACAGATTGTTCGCGTTCACCGAGTTGAATGTGAAGCTGTTGCTGGTGTCGCCCTGCCCGTTGGCCACGATTCCTTGGTTACCCAGGCCCTCGTTGCTGCCCGCGCCCGAAAGGAAGTCGGCGCTCGTTCCCGGCGCCAGAATCGCCAGCTGTGTGAAGCTCCCTGTGCCGAGGGGCGCGGACTGAATCACGTCACTGCCGAGCGTGTAGCCGTTTGACGTATCCGTCTGATTCAGCAGCGGCGTGGCATTCACGGTGACCTGCGTGCTGATCGCTCCCGGCTGGAGCGTCGCCTTAATCGTTGCAGTCAGTCCGCCCTGCACTAGAATTTGGGGATACACCGCGCTCTGAAAATTTTCTTTGGAAATCGTCACTTCGTACGTGCCGATCGGCAAGTCCGCAATGCTGAACGACCCATCATTCTTTGTCTGGGCGTTTACGATCAAATTTGTAGCCGTGTTCCGCGCAGCGATAGTTGCGTGCTGCACAAGTCCGCCCGCGCTGTCAACCACCGTCCCGCTGATGGACCCTAGCGTCTGCTGGGCCGCTGCCGGGGCCATCGCCATTGCTGCCCAAAGAAAAATCGCGGCCAAATACAAACACCCCCACGCAAGCTTTCGGAACATTCGGACACCCCTCGGTGCAAAGATTGTATTTACGAAAACCGGGCTCGATCTACCTATCGCGGCGCACACCCATCTTGCAAATTATATTTTCCGATGCAACGGATTACGGAAACCGTTCACCAGCCGCACGGACCGCTAGCGATCGCCAAAACGGTATCAGGCGGTCGACCATGCTATGGTCGGACTGGTTCGTTACGCTTCGATAAAACAGACGTTAACGCTAGGTGAAGACCCGCGCTCTTCTCGGTGCGCTTCGCCATCCGTGTCCCCGTCCACCCGAAGGGCCAGCCGCCGTGAGACCGTCGATTCCCAAAGCTGATCGGTCCCTTTCTTTTCTCCGCTAAGCCGCTCGGGCTGCCGGGCGTATACTAGCCGCCATTTACAGAGCATTCACGAGGGAAGAGGGAGGGGCATGCATCATCTGGTGGGCCTTTTAGGCGTCGCCTTTGTGCTCGTGTTGGCGTTCTTGTTCTCCACGAATCGCCGCGCGATTCGATACCAAACCATCGCCTGGGGACTTGGCCTTCAAGTTGTGTTCGCCTTCATCGTGATTCGCTGGACCGTCGGGCAGATGATCTTTCAGAGGCTCGGTGCCGCTGCCGATTGGCTGCTGAATTTTTCATATTACGGTTCCTCGTTTGTATTCGGAGATCTCGGCCAGCGTAATTCGCCGCGCGGCTTTTACTTCGCCTTTCAGGCGCTGCCCATCATCATCTTCATCGCCGCGTTTTTTGCGCTTCTCTATCACTGGGGCGTGATGCAGTTAGTGGTGAAAGCCACCGCCAAGCTCATGACCCGCTTCATGGGTGCCAGCGGCGCGGAATCGCTCAACGTGGCAGCGAGCATCTTCATGGGCCAAACCGAAGCGCCGCTCACGATCCGCCCGTTCCTGCCGGAAGCCACGCGCTCGGAATTGATGACCATCATGACCAGCGGCATGGCCCACGTTTCCGGCAGTTTGATGGGCGCTTACATCGCCTATGGAATCCAGGCCAAGCATCTTCTCGCAGCCGTGATCATGACCGCCCCCGGCACCATTCTGATCGCCAAAATGATGGTCCCCGAAACCGAAAAGCCGCTGACCGCTGGCCGCGTGGAAATGGCGGAAATGGAGCACGACACCAATTCCCTCGGCGCTCTGGCGCGCGGCACCATCGACGGTCTGCACCTCGCTCTCAACGTCGCCGCCATGCTGATCTCCTTCATCGCTCTCGTGTACCTGCTGGACGGATGCTTCGGCGCTGTTCACAACTGGCTGGTGCCCTACGGAATGGCATGGTTTCCGTCAAGCCTGGAGCAAATTTTTGGCTGGTTCTTTTCTCCCGTTGCGTGGCTCATCGGCGTCCCTTGGCGCGACGCCCATACCATCGGCGGTCTGCTTGGTTTGCGCATGGTCACGAACGAACTGGTTGCCTTTCAGCGCCTCGGGCCGATGCAGAGTATGCTGGCGCCGCGCTCGTTCACCATCGCTACTTTCGCGCTCTGCGGTTTCGCGAATTTCAGTTCGATCGGCATTCAAATCGGAGGCATCGGCGCGCTAGCCCCCAACAAGAAGGCGGAACTCGCCCGCCTCGGCATTCGCGCCATGATCGCCGGCACCATGGCAAACTTGTTATCCGCAGCGATCGTTGGACTCATGTTGCGCTGAAGTTGAACGCGTCGGCTTTAGGGGTACCCCTTGTTCGCTTTACGAGCGTGGGCTTTTGCCATTGACTACATTTCCCCAGAGTCGTATCGGCGCCCAAGCGAGGTATTCGGCCGAAATGAATCGATTGCGTGGTTTTATCCGCACCGCAGCTGTCCTGGCGCTGTTGGCCGCTTCTCCGGCATTCGGCCAATCAATTCGGCGCGCGGAAGCCCTAACGTCTGCCAATAAAGCAGAGCGCCGCACCGAACGCGCCTTCGACGCTGCGCGAGAAAATCCTCTCGAACTTCGCGCTTTCCTGTTTGCGATGCCCAAAGGCGCCGATCTGCACTATCACCTCACCGGCGGCGTCTACGCCGAAACCTGGATTCGCGACGCAGCCGAAGATCATCTCTGCGTCAGCGTTTCGAAGCTTTCGTTCGAAAAGCCATCGTTTGCCAATTGCCCAGTCGGCGACGTCTCCGCAGCACAGACCTCACACGATCAACATCTCTATGACCAACTCGTCGATGCGTTTTCGATGCGCGCCTTTGTCCCCAGCACGGGCACGAGCGGCCACGACCATTTTTTCGACGCCTTCGAACACTTCGGTGGCGTCAGCGGCGATCATGTTGGCGAATGGCTTGACCAAATCGCCACCCGCGCCAACAATCAAAACGAACAATATCTGGAATTGATGGTCACGCCGGACTTCCCGCATGCGACCGCTCTTGCTCGAGAACTCGGCTGGCATGATGGCGAGGATTTCAATCAAGTGCGACATCAGCTCTTGGATCGCGGTTTACGCGATGATGTTGCCATCGCACGTTCCTACATGGCCCAAGGCCTTCGCGACCGCGCCGCACTCGAGCAGTGCGGAACGTCAGATGCCCAGCCCGCCTGCCGCGTTGAAATCCGTTTCCTGTATCAGGTGCTCCGCAACAATCCGCCCGCTCAAGTCTTCGCGCAAACTTTGCTCGGCTTCGAAGTCGTCTCCGCCGACCCCAACTTCGTGGGCATTAACTACGTGCAGCCGGAAGACGCCTTCTACTCCATGCGCGATTACACGCTGCACATGAAGATGGTCGGTTTCTTTCACGGACTTTACCCGAAAGTGCACATCACGCTGCACGCGGGAGAACTCGCACCCGGCCTCGTGCCTCCCGGCGGCCTTTGCTGCCATATTCGTCTGGCGGTCGAAGTGGCGCATGCCGAACGCATTGGCCACGGAGTCGATGTGATGTACGAAACCAACTCCTACAGCTTGCTGCGGGAAATGGCGCTGAAGCATGTGATGGTGGAAATCAATCTCACCAGCAACGACGTGATTCTCGGTATTCGCGGCGACCAGCATCCCTTTCCGCTATACCGCAAATTCGGAGTTCCAGTTGCGCTATCAACCGACGACGAAGGCGTTTCGCGAATCGACCTCACCCACGAGTACCAGCGCGCCGTGGAAACCTATCGCCTTACCTATCCGGAACTGAAAAACATGGCACGCAGCAGCATCGAGCACAGCTTCCTTCCCGGTGCCGATTTGTGGTTTACAGAAGACAAATTTCAGCGCCCGGTGGCGGCCTGCGCCGCCGGCGCGCTCGGCTCAGCAAATCCCTCCGCGCGCTGCTCCGCATTTCTGGCAGCGAGTGACAAAGCTCGCCAGGAGTGGGAACTCGAGCGCCGCCTCGCAGCTTTCGCGCGAGCCTTCTCGGAAGCTGCACCAGCAGACCGGCCGTGACACATGCTTCGATGCAGTCATGTGCCAGAATACTGTCACGAGGAGAAGCCTCGTGTATTACAGCCGCTCGCGCGCGTATTTCTTCTGATAGCGTTCCAGAGCGGCTTGCACCACCGGATGCGCGTTTGCCGCCGGGCTAATCTCCTCGACCTCGACTGTCTTATGCTCCAGCTGCTTGTAGTCTTGAAAGAAGCGCCGCAGCATTTGCCGGTAGTGCGCCGGAATCTGATTGGCTTCGTTATACCCGTTGAATTCGGGATCGCCTGTGGCCACGGCAATAATCTTATGGTCCAGAACCCCCGAATCCATCATGGTCATTAATCCCACCGATCGAGCGTGCATGATCGCCAGCGGAACGGCCGGCTCCTGGCACAGCACCATCACATCGAGCGGGTCGCCATCTTCCGCCAACGTCTGTGGAATGAAACCGTAATTCGCAGGATAGTAGACTGCCGAGTATAAAACGCGGTCCACTTTGATCAACCCGCTGGCTTTGTCGAGCTCGTACTTCACATTCGATCCCAGCGGAATTTCGATCAACGCCCAAAATTCCTGGGGAACATCATCGCCCGGCTTCAAGTCGTGCCATGGATGGATCACGTTTCGCCTCCCGCGACGGCGGCAAATTCAGCGGCGCGCTGCCCGCGCACTCACAGATTCGAATCCATTCTGATGCAGTTCAACCTCGCGCGCGATCACTGATCGGCAGAAGCGTGCCAACACCTAACGGGGCATTGGTGGGGAAAATTGCAGGAATGCACACAAGCGAGCCACAACGCGCAGCGGTAGAGCGGTATTACCAATGTTCGCAACGAAACACGCTGGCCGGGTGTCTTTCTTCGGCCGCCTTGAACCGCCGCTGCGCCAACAGCAGCGTCCGTCAAGGCACCACCTCAGTCGTGCCGCGAGTAACGAACTTCGATGCGGCATTATCCGCTGAGCAAGGTTTCTCAGTTCTTATGCAGACGCTCGAATCGTCTCAACGGCTTCTGAACGCTGCTACTCGCCTTTTTCTTGCGAGCCCTTCGGCAAATCGGTCCCGGACAGCGGATATCCAAGCTGTTCCCATCGCGTGAGCCCGCCCTGCAGCGCTTTCACCTTGTCATGCGCGTAACCGAGTTGCCACATCTCCTGAACCATCGGCGCGCTGTCTTCTTCATGCGGACAATTGCAGTAGAACACTATCAGCTTGTCTCCCGGCAGCACCTGCAGCGTCTGGTCCTCATTGGAAACATCCACTGTGGGATCGTAGGCGATGTTCACGGCGTCCTTGATGTGCTCGGCGCCATAGCTCATCGAGTCATCGGTATCGACGATCACCACATTGCCCTTGGTCCTGATCAGCTTCTCCACTTCCTCGGCTGTGATCCGCGGAACGTTGGGAAATGGCAGCTTTTCCTTGGCGGAATCCGCGGAGCTCGCGGATTTTCCACTGTCCGCCGTCTGTTGCGCGTTCTTGGGCAGCGGACGCGCCGAAACCGCCGCAGGCAGCGCCGCCAGAGATCCTAGTAACAGTCCCGCTAGAATTTGAGCTTTCATAACCACTCCGGCTATCTGAATCCGCGCTGCCGGCACGGGACTTTCGTCCCGTGCCGCGCGCCACATCTACTATCTTACGCCCAGTCGTCGATCTTCACTCCCCTGCGCATTCCAAAGTCCGTGACGAACCACGTGGTCTGGATTTTCCCGCCCGTCACGACGATGTGAATCGCCCTCGAGTTGGTGAACGGCTTGATCATCGTTTCGTTGGGCACTTTTCGCCAACCGGCATAAGGCTCCAACCCCTGCAGCGCCAGCGGCACCACCGTGCTCTGAATCACGCCGTTGCCCCAATAGTTCCCCGCAGTTTTCTCCGCGTTCTGCGAGAACCATTCGCTCAGCTGCTCCTTAGTCTTAAAGCCGTGCGCCGTCTGCAACAAGCCCGCCACCGTCGGATCCATCACGATGGTAGCAGCCGAGCCCGACGCCGTGAGCGAACTCATGTAATCCCGCATCAGGTAGTGCACTGGGTAGAGTTCCTGGCTGCCACCCACGCTGGAAATGCTCGTCCAGCCAGTTCCCACCGTCACAACGTTGTCGTCAGGATTGAATCCCATCTGCGTGTGCAGCGGCTTCCATCCATCCGGCAGGTTGTCCTCATTTTCCGCGTAGAGAATATTGTTGTATTGGAAGTTGCTGCCCAGGCTTTCCCACGCGTTCACGTTGTTCCGCAAATCCCCTGCCGTCTTGGACAAAATCGTGAATGCGCGCCCGACCACAGCATTCGAACGGTTGTACGGCCCCATCGCGTTCGTCCCGCTGTTGAATTTCAACTTTTTCGCGATCGGGCCATTGATCACCACCATGTTCGCCATCGAACTGGTGGAGTTCCCAAACGGCGCCTGCGTGGCCAGCGCCAGAATCACCGGGAAATGTTCCGGCGAAGCTCCGGCCATTACCGCGCTGATCGCTACTTTCTCCACGCTCAGCGGTCGCGCGCCTCCGGTGATCGTCACCGTCTTGATGATTTCGTCCGGCTTATGGCTGGTGCCCCGGAGCATGGCCATCACTTTCTTCTCCGTCGGCAGATTGATCCAGTTGTAGTCGGACCATTCCTTGGCATCAAACAGCGCCCGCAAGTTATCTTCCGTATCCGGCGGCAGCAGCCTCGGCTCCACCGATTCGTTCGCCGGCGCTCCCGAAATCTTCTCGTTGGCCGTCAATGGACTCGTCAGCGCGCTCACGACAGACGCCATCAGCGGCCCGCCATTCAGCATGTCTTTCCCGGTTACGTACCCCACATCAACCGCCTTCGGTTGCCCGGTGAAAGGAAACGGCACCGCCACAAATCGCAGCGGCATGCCCGTGTAGTACTCCCGGATATACGTCACTGCGTAATGCACGATGTTATCCATCGCCACGCACACAGTCGGAATCCCGACCTGCGTCTCGATCTGCTTCGCCCAGCGGCTCACGGCCGCGCAGCAGCCGTTTCAACCCGCTACGCCGACGACCGCTGCGTCGGCATGACTATCCTTAATCGACTTGATGAGCGCCGGATCGCTGCCGAACATCCCCTCGGCCGTCACCCCAATCTTCGTTCGCACTCCCGTGTAGTGCTGTTGCAGCCAGTCCGTCATCGCTTCATAAAAATAGTTCGCCGCGTCCGGGCCCTCCCACGCCAGATTGACCATGTAGATCATTTTGTCGTTCAGATTTTTCAATCGCGGAGCCAGCGGCACCCGGTCAGCCACTTTGTTGTCGATCGCCGGATTCATCACCGTGATCGTTTCATCGCTGCCCTCATACGACGCGCCTTCCCGTCTTCGTCCAGCAGTCCCTGCATACGCGGGCGTCCCAGCCACCAGCGCCGGGCTGATTCCCAACAGCGCCAACATTTTTCGTCGATCCATTGCCCTCAACCTCCTTAAATTAGTCTCTTGGAAGAAATGGCCTCACAGCTTGTCAAAAAAGATCGTGGTCAGCCCGACCTGCCAACTGCTCGAAAACTCCCCGATGAAAGCATCGGAATGGCCTCGCCGGGGCTCGGTCCTTTGCGTTGGTTGCCCTTTGGTGGCCCAGTTGTCAGGCCGCCGGTTGCGCGCTCGCGCCAAGAAAAGTGATCCCCAGGAAAACGAACGCCAAGGAAATGGACGCGGGCAAACGAACGCGAACGAAGTGATCCCAAAGGAAATAAGCGCGAAGAAAACCAATGCGGGGAACGCACGCTGCGCCCCATGCCTATCGCACGGCCGGTAATCATTACCTCGCCGATAATCCACCCCCGGTCTAACCGGTCACCTAGGCGGACTATACACCCGCCCGCCCCTTTTCCGCCCCTCTTTTCCTGGGTCCTCACCGTGTCCTAAAACGGCCCCCGGTGAAGGACAAACCGCATCTGCGGCTCTGCTTGCCGCAGGTGACGACTCGGAGTTATCCTCGCGCCCGGGGGATCGCGAATGTCTCAGCAACTAACGCCGCATATCGGACGCTTCGTCGTCGTGGCGCTCGCATCGGCATTGTTCGCGAGCATGGCTCCGGCTCAAAATTGGCTCAATTTCAAGCGCCCGACGCCGACCGCCGCAGATTGGGCTGCGCTCGCCAAATTGCCCGACTTCACCGGCGTCTGGGAAATGCCGCTGGGAGACGCTTCGCTAGTCGAGCAGCCCGGCGCGGCTCAACAGAAGGCACGGAAAGCGACAAGCGCGTCTGGACGCCCTGCTTCCATGAAGCAGCCAGCCCTTCCTCTCACTCCTGCATGGGTCGCCAAAATGAAATACTTGCAGGCCCACCCTCCGCAGGACAATCCCCAGGCCAACTGCGTGCCTAACGGCATGCCGGAAATCATGCGTCTACCCTATCCGTATGAGTTCCTGTTAACTCCCGGACAGGTCACGATTATCGGTGAGCTTTACAGAATGGTCCGACACATTTACACCGATGGGCGCCCGCTTCCCAAAAACCCTGATCCCACTTTTTGGGGCACATCTGTTGGCCACTGGGAAGGGCAGACGCTGGTGGCCGAAACGGTGGCCCTGCTTCCCCAAACCGACATCATTCCCGGCAGCGGGATCGAACAGCGCATTCCGCACAGCGACAAAATGAAAGTGATCGAACGTTTTCGGCTTATCGATGCCGACACAATGCAGATCGAGACCACCATTATCGATCCCGTGATTTTCACGCGTCCCTACACGTCAACTCGAATCCTGCAGCGCCATCCCACTTGGACAATCGATGAATATATCTGCGAGCAGAACAACCGAAACTCGGTGACCAACAGCGGCAAAGCCGAGGTGGATACCATCCCTCCGCATCCCAGCACCCCTAACCAAAATCTCAAGTAGGCAACCGGACATCCGCGGTCAATTAGTTTTGAAACGCACTGCGCTCGCCACAACCCGGTCTAATTTTTCTGGCGTGGCTGCGGAAACATCGAGCGACACGATGTAGCCCTTTAAGAACGTGGAATAGATTGCTCGATAATGCGCCGCTGCGCTTTCGTTCATCTTCAGTATTGCGCGGACAAATGGCACCCCGGAAAGTTCGACAGCCGATTCTGCTCTTACAGTGATCATTCCCTGCCTTTCGAACTGATGCCGCATAGCGCGGACATACTGTTGGGGATTGCGAATTAACGGATTTGCCGCTCGCGAATCGGCAAGAATTGCTATCTCAAACCTGTCGTCCCACCTGGCTGCATTGCGTTCGAGATCAATCAGACGTGCACGCGTTCCCGCGGGGCTGACAAAATCCCCTTGGGTGAATGCCCCTCCCTCCGACGAAAGCGTTACGCCGAAATATAAGTTCACGTATTCATTCCCGGTAACTTTGCCTTCGGCGTAAATGGTGGCGATATCCTTTTTGGCTCTATCCTGCGCGTGAGCAGGTGAGAGACCGAGAGAAAGAAGCAAAATCCTTAGGGCTAGTGTTGTCTTGATCCGCATGGTGCGTGCCACTCTACGGCAACTCACGCTCACGCGCCAATTTTCATCCTTATTTAAAGGAGGACGTTTGCAAATCGGTTAACTTCTTGAGCTGCTTACCGCCCCGGTGGTACGCTGAGTCGCCATGTTAATCGGACAGCGACTCCGCGAACTCCGCGAACGCCAGCACCTCAGCCAAGGCGACATACAAAAACGCACAGGCCTGATACGCTGCTACACATCACGTATCGAAAACGGCCATACCGTTCCCTCCGTCGAAACGCTCGAAAAATATGCCCGTGCTTTGGGCGTTCCCATGTACCGCCTCTTTTATGAGGGGGCGCAACCGCCCAAGACGCTCGCGCTGCCCCCAACCCAGGCGCAGCACGAATGGGGCGAGAGCGGAAACGAACGCCGCGAACTCCGCAAGTTCGCCAGAGCACTCTCGCGCCTTGATGATCGCTGCCGCTCCCTGCTCTTCGAGACCGCCAAAGCCATGGCCCGCCGCGGCACCGCGAACTGAACTCCTCGGCCGCTCGAAACCGCCAGTCTGCGTTCGCGGGATGCCGCCGAAAGGCGTGCTTCTGTTCGACCCTCCCTCCAAACCATACAGCTCCGCCGCGCCCACTCGCTGACTTTTCGTTGCGCTGCCGCCCCGGTTTGCGCTAGCGTAGTTCGATTATGATCACGGTCAAGCGTCCGCTAGACCCGCTAGAATGGCTCAGGGAGTGCGAGGGCGGATCCGCGCCCGTGACGCGCCAACTCTCGCTCCCACTTCGCTGTGCCCCTCGTCCCTTGCTCGAGGAGGCCGAGTCCCAAAACGGGAACGCCTGCAATTATCCCGATCGCGAATCCCCGTCACCGCTGTCACTGCCTGACTCTATGCAATTCCGCTACATCCGATTTTCTAATTGCGAATCATCCGGCGCCGGTTACACGCAGTTGCCTTTCACTGATCACGTCGCAAAGGGCGGAACGGTCGATCGACCTTCGACATACCTAAGTCATAGAAAACACTGTCTCGACGCCCACCAAGGGCGGAACATCGCAGTGCATTTTAAATATTCTCCTTTGCATTCGTTCCATCTTCCCCAGCGCGCCATTGGGGCGCTCCGATGAAGCTCGTCTACGATTGGCTGCGCGAATTTGTGAATCTCACCGCGCCCGCCGACGATCTCCGATCCCGGCTCGCGCTTTCGGGCCTGTCGATCGATTCGATTGAAGAGACCGCCGCTGGGCCTGTTCTCGACGCGGAAGTGACCGCCAACCGTCCCGATTGCCTGGGCCATTACGGAGTCGCCCGCGAAGTAGCCGCCATCTATCGCCTGCAGGTGAAGCCGCGCGAAATCAGTCTGAAGGAATCCGCCACGATGGCCGCCGACGCCACGCGCGTTGCAATCGAATCGCCCGATCTCTGCGGACGCTACACAGCGCGTATCCTCCGCGGCGTGAAAGTGCAGCCGTCGCCCGATTGGCTGCGCAAGCGCCTCGAGGCCATCGGACAAAACTCGATCAACAACGTGGTGGACGTCACCAACTACGTCATGTTCGAGCTCGGCCAACCGCTGCACGCCTTCGATCTCGACAAACTCGCCGAACGCCGCATCGCCGTCCGCCGCTCGCGACCGGGCGAAAAAATCCGCACTCTCGATGGCGCCGAACGGGCCCTGGCGAAAGACATGTGCGTGATCGCCGACGCATCGCGCGCCGTGGCCATCGCCGGAGTGATGGGCGGCGCGGAAAGCGAAATCGGATTCAGCAGCCGCAACATTCTTCTCGAATCCGCGTGGTTCGATCCCATCTCCGTGCGCCGCACCTCCAAAGCGCTGAGCCTTCGCACCGAAGCTTCTTACCGCTTCGAACGCGGCGCCGATCCGGAAATGGCCGAAACCGCCTCCCGCCGCGCCGCGCAGTTGATCGCGGAGCTCACCGGCGGAGAGATTCTCGCCGGTGTCGTGGATGAATATCCCCGGCCCGTGCCGGGCGTTGAAATTACTTTGTCGCGCAGCGAATTGCTTCGCATCATGGGCTCCGACGTTCCCGGCGCCGACGTCGAAGCCATACTTGGCGCGCTCGGCTTCGAGCCGGTTAGCAAAGGCGAAGGCCCGCACGCGCAATGGAAATGCCGGCGGCCTTCCTGGCGCCAGGATGTTTCGCGCGGAATCGATCTCATCGAGGAAGTGGCCCGTCACTACGGCTACGACAAATTTCCGCCGCGCCTTCCTCCCGCCAAGCTCCCCGCGCGGCGCTTGCCTCACGCCGTAGCCGAGAGCCGCTTGCGCGAGCGCCTCGTCGCGCTGGGCTATAACGAAATTGTTGAGATCCCGCTGGTCGATGCGCAACACGATGCGCTGTTTCGTCAAGACCGACGAACGCCCGCAGTGATCGGTAACCCGCTCGCGGAAGACGCGTCGGTTCTGCGCTCCAATGGCGTCGTCAGCGTACTCAACGCCGTTTCCTGGAACCTGAACCACGGCCAGCGCAATCTGCGCCTCTTCGAAATCGGCAAAGCTTATGAATTGCGCGATGGCGAGCCAGTCGAAACCCATATTCTCACGCTCGCTGCCACCGGCCTCGCCCGCGAAAAAACCATTCACGAACCGGCGCGCGAATTCACGTTCGCCGATTTGAAAGGCGATCTCGACGCCGTCGGCGCTCTCGCTGGAGGACTCGCGTGGCAATCGGGCGGCCCAAACTGGCTCGCCAAATCCCATGCCGCGCAAATTTCTCTCGGCGGAAGCACCGAGGCTGACAAAGCATCGGGCGAATCTCTCGGCGCGGCGGGCCAACTCGTGCGCAATATCGCTGACAGGTTGAAGCTGCGCCAGGAAGTCTACGTCGCGGAGCTACAACTCGAGCCGCTGCTCGCAGGTATCGAATTGGCTGAGGAAAAACTCAAATTCATCCCGATCCCGCGCTTCCCAGCGGTCGAGCGCGATTTCTCGCTCGTGCTTGCCGACGGCGTTCACTTCTGGCAAGTTGCCGACTCCATCGGCAAGCTCGAAATTCCCGAATTGCGGCGCATCGAACCCGCTGATCTTTTCCGCGGCGGCCAAATCCCTCCCGGAAAATATTCGCTGATGATCCGCGTCGTCTTCCAAAGCCCGGAAGAAACACTCACCGACGCGCAAGTCGCCAGCTTCTCGTCTCGCATCGTCGCCGCGCTCGAACAATCGCTCGGCGCCTCCTTACGGACCAGCTGATGCCTCGAAGCAATCTTTAGCGCCAGGCGCCGCCGCACTTCACAATCTTAATTGCGCCGCAAGCGCGAATGGCACACAATGGCCGCACACCAGCCAAGTCTCATCCGGGAGCCGAACGTGAGAGTTGACATTTACGATCAGAGCTACAGCGTCAACGCAGGCGAAAATGAAGACTATGTAAAAGAGCTGGCGGCCTATGTCGACGCCAAGATGCGCGAAGTGGCCGAAGCCACGCGCATGGTCGATTCGCTCAAAGTAGCCGTCCTCGCCGCCCTCAATATCTCCGACGAACTGCTCACCCTTCGCCGCCGCCAGCAGCAGATCGAAGGTCCCCTGCGCGAGCGCGTGGAAAAATGCGTCGCCATGGTCGAGCACGCCCTCGAGCAAACCAACTAGCGGGTTTCGCTTTACAACACAAACGTGCGCCGAATGATCGCTGGTGTTCTGCTGTCTGCGGCTATTTTGCTGCTCGCGGCCGCCTCAACGGCCACAGCGCAGGAACCGCCCTATTTCGTTATCTATTCGCAGGCATTAGAGGAACCGGGAAACCTTGAAATATCAATGAAGACCGCCGCGGGAACGCCCAAGTACGGCAATGCCTTCAGCGGCGGGGCGGTTGAGTTCGAATACGGCGCTACGGCTTGGCCCAAGCCGTCTCCGGGCAATCCGCGCAGGATTACCGGCAAGAACTGTACCAAGCGCTGCTCTCGCTGACGAATCCAGTCTACGTGGACGGAACCTCCGGAAAGTTCAAGTATCACAACCAGCCATTTGCATTCGGGGCAACCGAGCTTGCTGGCTTAGAAATTTTCCTGAAGGCCGCCACCGGCGCAACGGACGGCTCGCAGCACGCTGGCAACTGCGCCTGGCACGAGCCGCCGAACTTTACCGATTATCGCTTCCACAATACAGGAGTCGCCCAGCAGGAATACGACGCCGCTATTGGCGCTGGCGCATTCATGGTGCTTTCCATTCCTGACCTCGCCACCCGCAGCCAGAACTACGATGCGTACCTGCCGGTCACCACCCAGCACCCAGACGCCTCCGAGCGCTTCCGCCATCCGGCGGTTGCAGGGCAGCCACAGTACGCGGATCTCGGCCTATGGGATGTCTACCCGAACCCTGATTACCCTAATCCGCAGGCCGATCTGGAATCCGTAGTTTGCGCGAACGCGCAGAATTGCGCCGTAGACCAGGGTCTGGCGTCCACTATTGCCGAATTCAAGACGCCGACGCTTCGCGATCTCGAAGACTCCGCTCCGTACTTCCACAACGGCAGCGCGCTCACCTTTAACGACGTCGTCCAGTTCTACATCAACAGTTCGCAGCTGTCTCGCGAAGGACTCCTGCGCAATGCTCCGGCGGAATTCCAGGATATGTCGATCAGCTCGGCGGATATCAGCGCGCTCGTGGCGTTCCTGCAATCTCTCACCGAGGATTACGACGACACCTAATCGGCTCGTGCCGTGCCGCGCTGGCTGCCAAGCCCGTTGGCGAATCGACGACGGACCGAATCCTGCTACAATGAGGTGCGGAGTTGGCCTGCGACGCAGGTGGACGTTGCGAAAGCCTATTTGAACCAACACTGGATCCCAGGGCGCCCGCGTCGACCTGCCCTTGTGCACGTCTCGCCCGGCTTGCCGGAACGGGAAAGCCTTAAAGCAGGCGCTGGGTGCCCGACTTGGCATGTGGGGTTCAGGGCCTAGTAACGCACGGCGAAGTGGACCGCTCCTCTAGATCCAACCAGGATCGTGACCCTGAGCGAGTGTAGCGATCAGGGTCTACGATTTCCCCGAAAGCGACATGAAAATACTTTTTATTGGCGACGTAGTCGGCTCGCCCGGCCGCAAGATCGTTCACGAACGGTTGGCGGACATCCTCGCACAACGGCAAATCGATTTTTGCATCATCAATTGCGAAAATTCCGCTTCGGGCTTCGGCGTTACGCCCAAGATTGCCGAGGAGCTTTTCGCCGATGGCGCGGACGTGCTGACCAGCGGCAATCACATCTGGAAGCGCCGCGAAATCATGGACTACTTCCCGCAGCAGCCACGAATCCTGCGCCCAGCTAATTTCCCCGTGGGCTCGCCGGGCGGCGGATTGTGGGTTGGGCAGTCGAAGAACGGCGCCGGCTGCGCTGTTCTCAACTTGCAGGGCCGCACTTTCATGGCGCCGATCGACGACCCATTCCGCGCCGCCGCGGCCGAACTGAAGAAAGTCCCGCCGGACGTCAAGGTGATCGTCGTCGATATGCATGCTGAGGCGACCTCGGAGAAAGTAGCCATGGGGTGGTATCTGGATGGCAAGGTTTCCGCGGTGCTCGGCACCCACACCCATATTCCGACCGCCGATTATCACGTGCTGCCGGGTGGCACGGCCTACATCACCGACGTGGGGATGACCGGTCCCCATGATTCCGTGATCGGCATGGAGAAGAAAACCGTCATCGAACATTTCCTCGATGCCATGCCTTCGCGCTTCAGCGTTGCTGAAGGCGACGTGCAAATGAACGGCGTGCAGATCGACGTAGACGAAGCGACCGGCCGCGCCTGCGCCATCGAACGCGCCAATTTCCGGCTTGACTAGTGCGCGAAATCTTTGGTCGGATGACGAACTTTCATGGTTCCTGTCGCCGGCTTGTGACGCATAAGACCTACACAAACCGGATTGCGCACAAAATTTTGAAGAGCCTGTTGAAATGAAGGCTGTGGAAAACTCGCGCTGCAACGCAGCGTCAATTTTTCGTGGTAAGCTGCATTTCGTGGGCGGCATCATCGATTTTACGGCCAATTCAGGGGTGCATCAGCTCTGTGGAAAACTTGTGAATACTGTGTGGACTGCTCGCCTCTCTATCGGCTACTTTTCTCTTGCCCCCGACGCTTCCTTTAGGCAGAATCCCGCTCGCGCAGTTAATCCTGACGCGGTTGAGGAATCGATTCGAAGAGACGTGCGAGGGTGGGGTGCGCCCCTGCCGCCTCTGACCTGATTGCCCAGACCAATTATGCTTCTCGCACGAGGCGAGGGGTCATTTCCACAGTATTTCCACATCAGTGGAAATCGCGGTAGGGACTCTTTTTTTCTATGACGCTTTGGGACAAGGTCCTCCAGCATACCGAACGCCGCGTAAACCCGCATAGTTTCGCCACATGGTTTCGTCCCACGCGCCAGGAACGCGCTGAAGATGGGCGCCTGATCATCCGGGTGCCTACGCGGCTTTTTTCCAAGCGGCTGAAGGAGACCTATGGCGAGCTGCTTAGCGCCGTCCTCGCCGAAATCGGGCAGCCGGAACTGGCGCTGGAGTTCATTTGCGCGGACACGGAGCCGGTGACCGCGCCCCCCGCCGCAGCGCAGACCAAGCTCGATTTCGATGCCGCCGACGCGCAGTTGAACACCCGCTACACCTTTGACAAGTTCATCGTCGGCTCCTCGAACCAGTTCGCTCACGCCGCGGCCGTTGCCGTCGCGGAACAGCCCTCCAAATCCTATAACCCGCTGTTTCTTTACGGCGGGGTGGGTCTGGGCAAGACGCATCTGATGCAAGCCATCGGCCACGAACTCAAACGCCGCACGCCGTCGCTGCGTTTGATCTACATCAGCGCGGAGAAGTTCACTAACGAGGTGATCGCCTCCATCCGCTTCGAACGCATGTCGAACTTCCGCGACCGTTTCCGCAACATGGACGTGCTGATGGTGGACGACATCCAGTTCATCGCCCGCGCCGAACGCACCCAGGAAGAATTTTTCCACACCTTCAACGCGCTGTACGACCAGCAAAAGCAGATCGTGATTTCGTCCGATTGCCCGCCCAAGGAGATTTCCGCGATTGAAGAGCGCTTGCGCTCGCGTTTCGAGTGGGGCCTGATCGCCGACATTCAAATGCCGGACCTGGAGACCAAGATCGCCATTCTGCAGAAGAAAGCGGAAAGCGAGCAGGTCCGGTTGCCGGAGGACGTGGCCGAATTCATCGCCCGCTCGATCAAATCAAACGTTCGCGAGCTGGAAGGCGCTTTGATCCGGCTGATGGCTTACGCCTCGCTTACCGGCGCGGCATTCAATCTGGCCACCGCGCAACAAGTGCTGAAAAACATCATCGAGATTCAGGAAAAAAAAATCAGCATCGAGCAGATTCAGAAACGCGTCGGCGAGCACTTTGGGATGCGCGCGCAGGATCTGAAAGTTCGCAGCAACTCCAAGACGATCGCCTTCCCGCGGCAAGTAGCCATGTTCCTGGTCAAGCAGCTGACCTCCGCTTCTCTGCCGGAAATCGGCAAACAGTTTGGCGGCAAGCACCACACCACCGTGCTTCATTCCATCAATAAGATCGAAGCGCTACGGCAAGTCGACAAAGAATTGAACAAGACGATCAACAGGCTATTGGACTCATTTGGTTAGATTTCAGCTCGATCCGCCCGTGGGCGTGGAAATCGCCTGTGGAAAGCTACGGAAGGCGGCCTAGTAAACGTCAGTGGGGTGGATTTAGCGGGTATTTTCCTGAGGCCCGCTCGGGTATTCACAGGGATCGCAGCTGAGGAAACGCTGTAATGACGGAGCGGATTCGCGATTTCCTCATATCCACAGCTGCGGCGGCGACTACGGTTTTCATATCTTTATTGATAAAGAAAAAAGCAGTAGAGTAAACCCGCCGGCAGGAAGGCAAATTCGATGAGCCCTGAAACCAGCGCAAGGACTGCATACGAGATGGAATTCAGCGTAAAGAAATTCGATCTACTCGAAGAGCTCTTGCTCACCCAAGGCGTCGTCGAGCGCAAGACCACGATTCCCATCCTGTCGAATCTGCTCTGCGAGGCCAGCGGCAATCGCCTGACGATCACGGCCACCGATCTCGAATTGAGCATTCGCACTTCCTGCGAGGCGAAAGTCAAAAAAGAAGGCGCCGGCACCATCCCGGCGAAAAAGCTGCTCGAACTGGTGCGCTTGCTGCCGGACGAAGAAATTCGCTTCAAGCTGCTCGACAACCATTGGATGCAGATCACCTGCGACCGGCGCAATTACAAGCTCGTGGGCATGTCCAAAGACAACTTTCCCCAGCTGCCGGCATTTCCTCACGCGCTGGTGAAAATCCCCGCCAAAATGCTGGCTGGCCTGATTGCGCGCACCACCTTTGCGATTTCGCTCGAGGAGTCCCGTTATACGCTGAATGGCGCCTTGCTGGTCCTGAAGCCGAACTCCATAAGCATGGTCGCCACCGACGGCCATCGCCTGGCGCTCGTGGAAGTGGACCACAAGTTCGAAGGGTTTTCGACCGAGACGCGCGTGCTAATCCCCAAGAAAGCCATGAATGAAGTGCAACGGCTGGCAGCCGAAGAGGGCGATGAAGCCATGGTAGAATTCGCGCAGGACGACAGCCATCTCTTCTTCCAATTTGGACGCCGCCTGCTCACCTCGCGCAAGCTCACCGGGCAATTCCCAAATTACGAAGCGGTTCTACCGCGCGACGTGAACAAAACCGTGGTCATCGAGCGTGGCGAACTGCAGGATGCTCTCCGCCGCGTTTCGCAACTTGCCGATCAGCGCTCCCACGCCGTGAAGTTTGTCCTCGCCAAAGAAGGCCTGGAAATTTCCGCATCCAGCCCGGAGTACGGCGAGGCAAAAGAAGCGATCGAGAAGGAATATAAGGGCGACCCGGTCAGCATCGGTTTCAACGCCCAATACTTGCTCGATTTTCTGGCTGCCGCGCCCGATGGCCCCATCAATTTCGAGCTGAAAGACGAGCAGTCCGCCGGCCAACTCCGCCCGCTCGCCGACGACGGCAGCCGCTACCGCTACGTCGTCATGCCCATGCGCATCTGAGGGCCGCACTGCGCGGGCGTTGTGCATTTCGCGGGCGGATCCGTGCAAGCTTTGGGCTGGAAACATCCCTTTGGGATGTTTCCAGAATTCAGTCTTTTCCATGGCCATAGCCGCCCGCTGGACGTACCGGCATTTGCTTATTAGTCCATACCGTAAATACCTGTAGGTAATGGATATAACTGAGTTTTAGACACCCAGATTAGCCTTGTGAAAGCGCGCTGTTTCCTGTAAAATTGCCCTGGTATCGGATTCCTCCTGAGCGACACGTTGTTCGAACGATCCGCATCCCGCGCTTTGCTTGTGCGCGCCAGCGCAAGCGGGTTTTCGGGCGGGTTTGCCGGGTGACGAACATCCCTGCTTTGCCCAGGCTGAAGAGAAAAACTCCGCCGCGCTCCTCCGAAAATTCGGTGTGGAGCGGGATGGAGATAAGAGAAACCCTTCGAGTCCCAGCTCGGGCGAAATCGTTCGCGCCAGAGGGGCCAATGGGCAAGGACAGTGTCGAGCCAACGCGTTGATCTGTTCTGGGCGACCGCCTTCCCGAGCACGACTTCATTTTTGCCGTAGTTCGCAATTTCTTAGGAGACGCACGATTCATGGCTGAAAAAGAAACGCCTGCCGCAGGCGCTGGGCACAAGTACGACGCTACGTCCATCAAGGTTCTTGGTGGCCTCGAAGCGGTTCGCAAGCGTCCGGCGATGTATATCGGGTCCACCGGCGAGCTCGGCCTGCACCACCTGGCCTGGGAAGTCGTGGACAACTCCGTCGATGAAGCCATGGCCGGCTGCTGCGATGAAATCAACGTCGTGGTACACGACGACAACAGCGTCACCGTCACCGACAACGGCCGCGGCATTCCCGTCGACATGCACGCCACCGAGAAAAAGCCCGCCGCCGAAGTGGTGATGACCGTCCTGCACGCCGGCGGGAAATTCGATAGCGACACGTATAAAGTTTCCGGCGGATTGCACGGCGTCGGTGTCTCCGTGGTCAACGCCCTTTCCGACTGGCTCGATCTGGAAATCTGGCGCGATGGCGAAGTGTGGGAACAGGCCTACGAAAAGGGCATTCCCACTTCCAAGCTCAAGGCCGAAGGCAAAACACGCAAAACCGGCACGAAAATTACCTTCCACGCCGATCCGTCAATCTTTTCGACCACCACCTACAGTTTCGACACGCTTTCGCAGCGCTTGCGCGAGCTGGCCTTCCTGAACAAAGGCCTGAAAATCACGCTGGATGACGAACGCTCCGGCAAGAAAGCCGAGTTTCGCTTCACCGGAGGCATCTCCGAATTCATCAAGCACCTCAACCGCGGCAAGCAAGTGCTGCACGATTCGCCCATCTACATGGAAGGCAAGCGCGGCCAGGTGGACATCGAAATCGCGCTGCAATACAACGACAGCTACGCTGAAAATATTTTCGCCTTTGCCAACACCATCAACACTGTCGACGGCGGCACGCACCTCGCGGGCTTCCGCTCCGCGCTCACGCGCACGATCAACTACTACGCCAGCTCGTTTGGCATGCTCAAGGAGCAGAAGGACGAAGTCTCCATCAACGGAGACGATGTGCGCGAAGGTCTCGTGGCCGTTATCTCCGTCAAGCTGCCCCAGCCGCAATTCGAGGGGCAAACCAAGGGCAAGCTGAATAGCGACATCAAGGGACTGGTCGAATCGCTGGTCAACGAAAAGCTCGGCGAGTATTTCGACAAGCACTCGTCCATCGCGCGCAAAATTATCGGCAAGTGCATCGACGCCGCCCGCGCACGGGAAGCTGCTCGCAAGGCTCGCGAACTCACGCGCCGCAAGTCCGCGCTCGATTCCAGCGGCCTTCCCGGCAAGCTGGCGGACTGCCAGGAACGCGATCCGGCGCGCTGCGAACTCTTCGTCGTCGAGGGAGAATCGGCAGGCGGCTCGGCCAAGGGCGGACGCGACCGCCGCTATCAGGCCATCCTTCCGCTGAAGGGCAAAATTCTCAACGTGGAAAAGGCCCGCTACGACAAAATGCTGGGCCACGAAGAAATCCGCGCCATCATCACCGCGCTCGGCACCGGCATCGGCAAGGACGACTTCGACGCCTCCAAACTTCGCTATCACAAAGTAATCCTGATGACCGACGCGGACGTCGACGGCAGCCACATCCGCACCCTGCTGCTCACCTTCTTCTTCCGCCACATGCGCGAGCTGATCGAGAAGGAGCACATCTACATTGCCCAGCCGCCGCTCTATCGCGTGAAGCGCGGCAAGATGGACCGTTACATCCGCGACGAGCGCGAATTTTCGCGCGAGCTGATGAAGCGCGCCACCGAAGATCAAATCGTGAAAACCAAAGACGGCAAATCACTGGAAGGCAGCGCCCTCACGCAGTTCCTGCTCAACATTCAGGAATACGATCAAGTGGCCGCAAAACTCGCGCGCCGCTTGCGCCTGCCGAAGCTGATCGATGTGCTGGCCGAAAGCGATATCGAAAAGAAAGCCGATTTCGCCGACAAGAAAAAGCTGCAGGATCTGGCCAAAGCCATCGAAAAAGCCAAGCTCGATCTCGAATCCAAAATCGTATTCGACGAAGAGCACAGCCTCAACGAACTGGTGCTTAAGAATGGTTCGGAGATGCGTATCAATTGGGCGCTCGTCGCTTCGCCCGAATACAAGCGCCTGCGCGCCTTGTACCAGGCGGTCGCCGACGTCGATAAGCCGCCGTTCACCATCGCCCACAATGGCGACAAGGCCACCAAGGAAACCGCGACGGCGCTGCTCGGCCACGTCCTCGAAGACGCAAAAAAAGATTTCACCATCACGCGATTCAAGGGCCTCGGCGAAATGAATCCCGATCAGCTCTGGGCCACCACCATGAACGCCGAAACCCGCACGCTGCTCAAGGTCAAGCTCGAGGACGCCGTCGCCGCCGAGGAAATTTTCGCCACACTCATGGGCGAAAACGTCGAGGAACGCCGCAAATTCATCCAAGACAACGCCCTCGACGTCGTCAACCTCGATATTTAGCGCAGCTCAGATGAGAAGAGATTCGCACGGAGTTTATGTCGAGTTCTGCCGGATTGCGCGTCTGATTTCTACCGAACGGATATGGCGCGCAGGTACGGTAAAGGTTTTCGTCAGCGCACGGCTTCAGCCGTGCCCTGACGAGGATTGCTGAATGACCAACCAACTCTCGCATTTCGCGATTCACGCTGACGATCTGGAACGCGCGCGCAAATTTTACGCCGGCGTCTTTGGCTGGACGTTCCAAGGCTTCGGCGGCGGCCCGATGACCGATTTCTGCCAGATTCCCGATGCCGAAGGCAAGCTCCTCGCGCCGCTCGGCGCGATGCAGTCGCGCAAATTCGATGCTGCGCCGCAGCCGGTGATCGGCTTCGAGTGCTCGATCGCCGTGAGCGATCTGGACGCCGTTGCCCGCGCTGTGGAAGCGAACGGCGGCAAGATCGTGATGCCGAAGGCGGCGATTCCCGCCATCGGCTGGGTCGTGAAATTTATGGATTCCGAGGGCAATCTCGCTTGTGCCGTCCAGTACGACGCAGCTGCGAAATAGTCTCAAGCGAGAGCGGATAAATGCAGAGCGCGCGCAACATCGTTCGGTGGGTTTTTCTGGTGCTCGCGCTGGTGTACGTCGCCTGGTGCGCGCCAGTGCTGTTTCACAACTTTCGCGAATGGCGCGCGGCGCTTCCCGGCGATCCGGTGGCCGCGGAATTCTGGCATTCGGCGTTGGACGCGCAATTGACGAACATCATCGCCGTCTTGGTAATCGGGATCGCCACCTGGTGGGGACTGAAGGCGCGCAGGCGCGCCGGAGCCCGCGCGCCGTCCGTGCAGAGCTGAGATGTGCGCCGCGTCCGTTTCACGTCATGCTGAGGAGCAACGCGACGAAGAATCTCTGTTGCGGTTGAGCTATTGCGCAGGCGCTGTGAGCGCCAGGACGAATCGATTATCAAAAGGGGTCTAAATGGCTGACGAGCAAAATTCTCAAATCCTCACTCCAGTCGATATCGAATCGGAGATGAAAAAGTCGTACCTCGATTACGCCATGAGCGTGATCATCGGCCGCGCGCTGCCCGACGTGCGCGACGGCCTGAAGCCGGTGCACCGCCGCATTCTCTTCGGCATGTACGAGCTGGGCCTCACCTCCACGAAGGCCTACCGCAAGTGCGCCAAGATCGTCGGCGAAGTGCTCGGCAAGTATCACCCGCACGGCGATACGCCTGTGTACGACGCGCTGGTTCGCCTGGCGCAGGATTTCAACATGCGCTATCCGCTCGTCGATGGCCAGGGCAACTTCGGCTCCGTTGACGGCGACCCGCCGGCGGCCATGCGTTACACCGAAGCCCGCCTTTCGAAAATCGCCGAGGAAATGCTCGCGGACATCGAAAAGGAAACCGTCGATTTCACGCCCAATTTTGACGAAAGCGAAAAAGAGCCGGTCGTCCTGCCCACGCGCATTCCCAATCTTTTGGTCAACGGCTCGTCGGGCATCGCCGTCGGCATGGCCACCAACATTCCGCCGCACAATCTGCGCGAGACGATCGAAGCCGCCATTCTGCTGATCGAAAATCCGGAAACCACGCTCAAGCAGGTGATGAAAATCGTTCCTGGCCCCGATTTTCCCACCGGCGGTTACATCTACGGCCGCGAGGGCATCGAGCAGGCTTACAGCACCGGCCGCGGCTCGTTCCAGGTGCGCGCCAAGGCCGCCATCGAGCAGCGCGGCAAGGACCGCCAGGACATCGTCATCACCGAACTGCCATATCAAGTAAACAAAGCGCGCCTGATCTCGCACATCGCCGATCTGATCAACAACAAGAAACTCGACGGCGTAGGCGACGTGCGCGACGAATCCGACCGCGACGGCATGCGCATCGTGATCGAGCTCAAGCGCGACGAAGAGCCGCAGATCGTCCTCAACAAGCTCTACAAAATGACGCAAATGCAGGAATCGTTCGGCATGATCCTGCTGGCCATCGTTGCCGGACAGCCGCGCGAGCTCGGCCTGCTGCAGCTGCTGAAGCTCTTCATCGAGCACCGCATCGACGTGGTTCGCCGGCGCACGCAATACGATCTGCGCAAAGCCCAGGAGCGCGAGCACATCCTGCTCGGCTACCGCATCGCGCTCGATCACATCGACGATGTGATCCGAATCATTCGCGGGTCGTCCAGCCGTGCCAACGCCCGCGAAAACCTGCACGATTTCTTCCTCAACAAATCCGTGCGCGTGGTCGTTGGCGGCAAGGAAACCACCATCAAGGGCGTCAAGCTCGATCCCAAGAAATATGACGTGCTGGCCGCCACAGCCGGCCGCGGCGAAGTGATCGCAAGCGGCGAAGGGTTCGGCCTTAGCTACATCCAGATCGACGCCATCCTCGAACTGCAGCTGCATCGCCTCACGCAGCTCTCCGTCGACGACATCCTGAAAGAACTGGGGCAAATTCGCGAGCGCATCGCCGAGTTGAAAGAAATCCTGGCCAGCGAGAAAAAACTCAAGGCTGTCATCATCGCCGAGCTGCGCGACGTGGTGAAGTCTTATGGCGACGACCGCCGCACGCAAATCGTCGATCGCGTGGACGAGATTAAACTCGAAGACCTGATCAAAGACGAAGAGATGGCCATCACCGTCAGCCACTCCGGCTACATCAAGCGCACTTCCGTGGACGTCTACCGCCATCAATCGCGCGGCGGCAAGGGCCGCATCGGAGCGAAGACGCGCGACGACGATTTCGTCGAGCATTTCTTCGTCGCCTCGGCGCACAGTTACATTCTGCTCTTTACTTCCAAGGGCCGCGTCTATTGGGTGAAGGTATACGAAATTCCAGAGGGCGCCGCCGCCACTCGCGGTAAGGCCATCAACACCTTAGTCCGCTTACAGGACGGCGAAAAGCTCACCGCCGTGGTTGCCGCGCGCAATCTCGAGGAGCAAGACCGCTATGTCTTCCTCGCCACCAGAAACGGCACGGTGAAAAAGACGGCCATCGCCGAATTTTCCAATCCGCGCCCCTCCGGCATCATCGCCATCAATATCGAAGAGGGCGATGAGCTGATCGGCGCCAAGCTCACCGACGGCAAGCAGATGATCTTCCTCGCCAGCCGCGAAGGGCAGGCCATCCTCTTCCGCGAATCGGAAGTCCGCGCCATGGGCCGCAACGCCGGCGGCGTGAACGGCATGGATCTGGCGAAAGGCGACCTGGTCGTCTCCATGGACGCCGCCCAGCCCGATTTCGCCATCATCCGAAACGAATTCAAGACCGACTCGCAGAATCTCGATGAGCTCGAAAGCGATCAGATTCGCCAGTCGCTCACCTCGCTCATGCTCACCGTCTCCGAAAAAGGCTTCGGCAAGCGCACTCCGCTAGCCGAATATCGCGTCACTTCGCGCGGCGGCAAGGGCGTGATCAACCTGAAGTCCACCGATCGCAACGGCGCCGTCGTAGCGGCTCTGCAAGTCCGCGAGGATTCGGACGTGATGATCATCACCGGACACGGCAAAGTGATCCGCGTGCACTCCGGCGAAATTCGCGAGGCCGGCCGCTCCACGCAAGGCGTCCGCCTGCTGCGCCTCGATGAAGGCGACCGCATCGCCGCCGCCGCCGGCATCCTCGAGGAGGAAGAAGCCGCTGCCGTCGTCGCCTCCGCGCCGCCCGAACCCGAAAAGAAGTAGCGCCTCCGGCCGGGCGCTGTTCTCGGTAACGTTGGCGTCTCGTCGGCGATTCTTAGGGTGTTCCGCGTCGCCGGGGGCCGCGCTCTTCGCGAAGGGTGGAGTTTTGCGTCCCCTCGCCACTCCGACGGCAATTTCGTGCGCTTTTCCAGACTCTCAGCGATGCCCAAAATTGAGGCCATAGCGCTTAGCCAACGCTAACGATATCATAACCCTCGATAATGAAGTGCCTGCCCACAGCCTTGATTGTGACAGCCATCCTAGCCCACGTGCCGTGCACACGCGCGAAGCAAGTCTTTACTGCGCGCTACTATCCTGAGAGACACAATTATCTCGTCGGCGAGCCGATAATTGTTGATCTTGAAGTCGTCAATCACAGCGACACGATTGGTGAAATCTCGGAATCTGATTGCGCGTGGACTCCGGGGCCGTTCGAGGTGGAGGGCGCGCCCCCCAAGAAGGAATATGTGCCCTTTAGCTGCGGCCCGAAGGCTATTGCAGGCAGCTGTCTTATAGGCGCGAGCGAAATCCCAGCCCAAGGAAAATATCTAAAACGGTTGTTACTTGATGGCCCCTTTGTATTGGATTCCCCGGGCACCTACCACGTACGGGCGACGAGCGAGCAAGACATTTCGCGTCCAGGTTCAAGCGAAGTCCTTGCTCGGCTACACATCGATTCGGAATTCGAACTGACGCTGCGCGCACCTCAGGCAGCGGAACTTGAGGCCGCCTACAAACCATTCCTCGCGGACTTAAAAAGTAGGGATCCCTCGATTCGATACTTCGCAGCCTCTGCCATTGCTGAGAACCCACCTCATTTTGCAGAGGCGACGATCCTGGCGCTTACCCACCGCCAGATGACCGCAATTGTAGCCATTGAAGCGTTGGGGCGGTTGGCGACGCCGACGGCTCGGGCGAGACTAATTCAAATGGCGGCGACCGGCCCCGAGGAATTTCGCCAACCGGCGATTCAGGCGCTCGGTGAACTCAACAACCCGATGGATTGCCGAGCGATGCTGGGCATCGCACGTCGAAACCAGGACTTCACACAAGGAGAGGCCTACATTTACGTCGCTCGCTTGTGTAAAGAGCGAGCTGTCCCAGTCTCATCCCAGTTGCTTTCGGGCGCGACGCCTTCGCTCTCCGGATACCTCGCGGTCTCGTTTGAAAATACATCTTCGCGCAACGCGGTCCCGCCGCTCATCAGCTTGTTGGTAAATCCCGACCAGGGCGTTCGTCGCGAAGCGGAAGAAGCCTTGCAAACGCTGACTCATCGGAAGGCACGATTCGGAGTCGCAAGCGCCGAGTCTTCCGACAAATCACGCATTGAATGGACGAACTGGTGGGCCGCCAACGGAGGCACGGCGATAATATACGGACCCGATCAATGCGCGGAACCGCTACCTCTGCCCTGATGGACCGCGAGCCAGCCAGCACGTAAGCATCCAGATTCGAAGATCTACGCGGGCCTCTACTTCACCGGCGGCGCGATGTAATATCCCGGTCGCGTGCGCACGCGAACATCAGGCCGGTCCACGGTCACCCGAATCGTGTGATACCCAGGCTTCTCGCCGCCGGGAGGCTGATATCCCAGCGTGTACTGCGCGTGCAATTCGCCGCCAATCTCATCCATGTCGTGCTGGATGGCGCGATCTTTCCTTAGGCCCAGCGACAGTCCTCCTGTGCTCGTGGCTGACACTTCCAACGAATTGCGCGTCACCGCATTTTTGCCCGTCCGCAGCAGCCAAACCCCCAGCGCACTCAAATTTGCAGGGGGCTCCTCGTATTGCGATTCGATATCGGGATTCACCGGCATGCCGGGCCTGATCGGGACCGGGAAAGTTCCCGGTGGCCCAATCGGCGCGGGACCAGTATAGGCGGGCGGCTGGGTCAAGTCCGCTTCGGTGATGCTCTGCGCGATCGAGTAAATGGTCACATTCCCGACGTGTGCCAGGCGCAGCACCTGCCCCAGCTTGCTCTGGCTGCCGCTATCGAGCGGCTCGCCGATCACCAACAAAATCCTTCGTCGGCCGCGCGGCTGATTTTCCAGCATGCCCACGCCGCGGGCCATTGCATCGTACAGATGCGCTCCGCCGCTGCCCACGCTCAGGTTGTTAATCGTCTTTTGAATCGCGTCCTGGTTCGACGTGAAATTCTGCAGCAAATTCACCGCGCCGGCGAAGCTGATCACCGCCGCTCGCGATGTTTGCCCCATCACCACCTGCGTGAAAATAATCCCCGTCTTGCGCACCGCTGGCAGCAGCCCCTGCACGCGCGGGCTGGTTTGGACCACCAGGGCGATGTCGAACGGCTCGCCGCCCAGATCGAAATGCGTGATCTTCTGCAGCTTCCCGTCGTCGTACAGCTGGAAATCTTTCTTGCTCAGGTCGAGCACCAGTTCGCCCTTGCGGTTGCGCACCGTCACCGGGGCGGTCACTTCCGAAGTGCGCACGCGAATGCTCTGCACCGCGTCCGGAGGCGGAGTTTGCGACCGCGCGGCCGGCGCCAACACAGCGCACGCGAGAAAGACGGAAACAGCAAGTAGAAGCCGCGCGATCACCGGTAGCTTGCGATATAAGTTCAGTCGCTGCATGGCTCTCCCACTCATGTGATTCTCCACAGCGATGGTCCGTTGCAGACGCTTGCGCCGCCACAGCGCATCTTTGATCGTCGAAATACGATTTGTGCCCCGGCGATGCCATTGTGCAAAATATGCTAGAGTCGAGTGGGAACAGTTCGACTCATTCGCCGATGGAAAATATCACCTCCCTCAAGGGCCCAGTCGAAACGATCGACGGTCGGCTGGTGCTACGCATTCCGCTGGCTGCTGGCGGCAATCCGCTGATCGAATGCTCGCGCGGAATAGCACAAGTGGACGGCGAATGCCTCAACGTAAGCATCCCTGATTGGCTCGCCGATCAGCTGGGAATCGAAGCGGGAAGCCAGGTGCGCGTGGACAACTCCGACGGAAAGTTCAACATTCATCCCGTAAATCATCGCGCCGAGCTGGCCGACATTCTGCGCAAGAAGTCGCTGGTGCGCGGCGAATTCACTCTCGCTTCCGGCAAGAAAAGCGATTACTACCTCGATTGCAGGCTTACCACTCTTGATGCGCAGGGCGCGCTTCTTACCGGCTATTGCATTCTCGATCTGCTTGATGAAATGCAAATCGAGCCGGACGCCATCGGCGGCCTCAGCATGGGCGCCGATCCGGTGGTGTCCGCCGCCATCGTCGTCAGCGCCATCGAGAATCGCCCCGTGCCGGGTTTCCTGGTCCGCAAAGAAGCCAAGAAGCATGGACGCCAGAAGCAGATCGAAGGCATCGAGAATCTCAGCGGCAAAAAAGTTGTCATCGTCGACGACGTTTGCACCACCGGCGGTTCCACGCAAGAGGCCATCGACGCGGTCGAAAGCGCCGGCGCGCAAGTCGTCGCCGTCGTTAGCCTCGTCGATCGCCAAGAGGGTGGCTCCGAAACGCTGCGCGCCAAATACAACTACCGCTCCGTCTTCACCGCCCGCGAACTCCTCACCGACTAACGTCTCTGCCAGTCCCAATATTTGTCATTCCGAGGAGGAGCGGCTCGGGTTTCGCGCTTCACGCCTCGCATCGCGCGAAACTCGAGCGTCTTTGCGACGACGAGGAATCTCGGCGCCGTGAAACGGCGAAAACCTCCGCGGCAAGGGTGAAAGCTACCGCCCGGCTTCCCAGCTTCAATAAAGGGGCAAGCCGCGCGTTGACCTCGCTCGTTACAACCTCGCACGCGCCCGTGCGATTCCGTGCGCACACCTTGCGACCCCCGCGCTAGAATCGAAATTCGCATCTCGCGAGGGGGGAAAATGAAGCGTTCGGGCCATCTGCCGCAGGCGCCGCTTGCCTATCAGGATCCGCGATTCATGGAAAGCAAGGTCGCCAGGCCTCTGCGGATCCTCGCCGAGTATATTGACCCGATCAATCGGCTCCGCCGCGCCGGAGTGGGCGACACCATCGTGATGTTCGGCTCGGCTCGCATCCGCTCCCGCGACGCCGCTCTGGCGCATTTGAAAACCGTGCAGCGCGATGCCCGCGGCCGCAAGTCTGCCGAGTGGCGAGCGAAGATTCGAGCGGCGCGATCGAATGTGAATATGTCGCGGTATTACGAGGACGCGCGCGAGCTGTCGCGCCGCATCACTCAATGGGCTATGACGCTCGGTCCGCATCCGCGCCGCTTCGTGGTTTGCTCCGGTGGTGGCCCCGGCATCATGGAAGCAGCCAATCGCGGCGCGGCCGAAGCCGGAGGCGCCTCCATCGGCCTGAGTATTCAACTCCCGCACGAGCAGAAGCCCAATCCCTACATCACCCCCGAATTGAACTTCTGCTTCCACTACTTCTTTATGCGCAAGCTGTGGTTCGCGCAAATGGCCAAGGCGCTGATCGTGTTTCCCGGCGGCTTTGGCACCATGGACGAGCTCTGGGAGATGCTTACACTGCTGCAAACCAAAAAGCTCTCCTCGCGCCACTTGATCCTGATTTACGGCCGGAATTATTGGGACAAGGTGCTCAATTGGCGGCACATGGTGAATAGCGGAACGATCGACCAGCGGGAATACGACCTGCTGCAGTTCGCGGATACCGTCGATGAAGCGTTTGACAGGGTGCGGACTCGCATGGAATCTGACCACCTGGAGCTCGACCCCGGCGAAGAGCGCCTCTGACCCTCTCAGCCCTTGCCGCGAGGGCGGCCTGGTCTAAGCGCCGGACCGCCTCTCACGCTCGCTGCGGCTCTCAGTTATTCGAAATTTCAAGGTCGGCGAGAAACACCGCGTTAAACCGCCGCTGTTCGTCCCGGTCATGCACGAGTACCACCGGCGCGACGTGTAACGACTGCTTGCAATTGCGGCAGATGCTCATCTCACCCTGCGTATCCTGTACGAACCCATCGATGAAGTGATATTCCGCCCGAGCCCTCCTGGCTCGCTTTTCGCCCTTGGCTCCGCAATGCGGACACGTGTATTCCACCATGTCCTGCAGCGGATCGCGGTTAAGCGCCGCCCAACCCGTGTACCGAACTCCAACCGTCTCTATGGATTCCATTTTTTGGCCACCTCTCGTGACCCATTTCCATCTTCATCCATTGTCTTAGACGCACGCCGTGCCGACTCCGATGCAGTCGGCGACAAAGGCGATCCTCGGTCTTCGAAGAAGTTATGCAAACCCGGCAAATGCTTGCTTTTCTGCAGCGGGGAACTTGCCGGCCCTCGCGGTGTCTATACGTATCAGAGAACGCGCGAGCTCCGGGCCCTTTCGAGATACCGCTTGCGAACCTTTGCAGGCTCGGTCGGCTTGGCGGCGGCGACCTCGATCCACGAATCGATTTGCTCAACCTTCTTGTGCCGCTCTGGAGGTGTGTCCATGAGCACCCTCGGCAATTCCTCGCATTGTGTGGCGGAAAGCGACGCGAAGTCTAAAGCTCGCGCGAATTGGTCGTGCGGAAAGCCGCTCCTGCTATCGCTCGCGATCGAAGCCGCGGTTTTCGCTGCGCTTGTTATCGCGCCACTGCTCGCCACGGGAGTGCTACCGCCGCTGCTGGTTTTCACTCCAGCGGTCCCTTACCGGGGCGCTCCGCAAGCCCACGCGCCGGATCGCGGTGGCTCGCTCCCACAACTCGCCGAGCACGACTCTGTATTTCATACGACCGCTTCCCGGCCGCGACTTCGCCGACCCGGCGCGCAGATTGGCGAAGCCCCGCCGACGGTTGGTAATGGCGGAGGTCCAGCAGGTCCGGTGCAAGGTGTTATCGATGGCGAAGATCGCGGCGCCTTCATAAATCTAGCGCCGCCGCGAACCTCGTCTGCCACCCGCCCGCTGGCCCAGAGCGAAGGCGTGATGGCCGCGCGCCTGATCCGCCGCGTGCAGCCGGATTACCCCTACATCGCTAAAGTGATGCGTCTTGAGGGAACCGTGCAATTGCAGGCCATCGTGGGGGTCGATGGCGCCGTCCGGCAGCTCGAAGTGCTGACCGGCAACCCTATTCTGGCGCGCGCGGCCCTGGACGCCGTACGGCAATGGCTGTACCAGCCTACTCGCCTCAATGGACAGCCGGTCGAAGTGCGGACGGACATCACCGTCACATTCGTATTGAACTGACGGATTCAAGCGCCCACCCGCCACGCCCGCCCCCCGAATGTGCGCCGGCAAAAGCTTAGAATCGCAGCACGATGCCCGTCGACACCCGCACGTTGTGCTGCGTTTGCCCGAAAAAGTAGGTAGGGATGCAAACGAATTGGATGATTCGCCAGTCGATGCCCGGAACTGCTCGAATCCGGCTGTGCCAGTGTTTGACGGCCAAAAGGTGTGCTCCGTACGCTCCGGTGCCCTGCCGCGTGCCTCTTTTGACGATGGCTGCCTCACTGCGATTTGCTAGTTAAAACGAGAAGAGGCTGCCCCTCGGCAGCCTCTTCCAGCACTCAAAGCTATATCTAAACTCCTAGAAAGCTCCTAGAAGAAGAACTTACCAACGATCTGAGCCATCCTCATGTCAGTAGCCGCTGCTGCGAATGCACCATAGGGAGATGTTGGCGGTTGCGACGTGAAGAAAGTCTGACCGAGTGGCAAAGACGCTGTGCTTGGCCACGGATCACCATAATTCGCGTGGTTAAACACGTTGTACATGTTTACCCCGACCTCGAACCGCATCCGCTCGGTGAACGTAATGCTCTTCATTAAACTGAAGTCGGCGCCAAAGAAACCCGGCCCGCGAAATGCATTTCGTCCCACGACGCTACCGACAAAGTTCGTCGAGGTTGCGAAATCTGCTGTCGTGAAGCAGGGAGCCTTTGCGCAAGCCTCACCATTCGGGAAACTCCTCTGGGCGATTGTCGGCTGCATTATGATCGTAGCGTGGGCCATGTTTTCGGAAGCCGCTAACGCGTCGATGGTAGCTCCGTCGACAACCGTGAACGGGAAGGGTGAGTGCCAGAACGCGTCACCAGATACCTGCCATCCGCTGATCGCGCGATTCAGGAGCGTATTGTCAGTCCTGAAAGGCAATTCGTAGATATAGTTCGCGCTAACTACATGGCGCGCGTCATAGTCCGCGGGTCCGTAGCTCGCGCTAGGATTGTAGGGGTCTACTTGGTAACCGAGGCTGGTGATCACGCTAAAAGGTGTTTCGCCCGTTCCACCGTTCGAAATCACGTCCAGCGCATGCGAGTACGTGTAGTTGAGAGTCCCCACCAAACCGTGCCAGTTGTTCTCTTTGATAGAAAAGGTCACGCCGTTGTAATTCGAGTAGCCATTGTTGGTCAGCTCGAGGACACTTCCGACCCTGGGATCGGGTGCGGTCGCGGGAAGGCCAGTCGCGGTCAATCCTGCGCCGGTGCAAAGTGCATCACAAAAGCTGTTGACGTACGGATCTTGCAACAGTTCATCATAACCGCGGTTCCCGACGTAGTTGGCTGAAACGACGGTTCGAGAACCGAAGGTGTGCTCAATCTCCAGGTTCCACTCGATGTATTTCGGGTTGAGGAGTTTCTGTGGCGGCGAATTGTAGTTGGGCACAAGCGGAGCGCCGGTCGTTGAGTTGAAGCAAGCCGTTGGATTCGACAGCGCGCTATAGGCAGACGTCAATCCCAACAAGTTTCCGCCACTGGCGTAATTTGATGCGAAAGCAGCATTGCATTGATCCACAACCACCGGTCCGCTATTGGGGAAGCTACTGGTAGCCGGGGTCCCTTGGTCAAAGGCGACCGTCGCAGTTCCAGGATCGATCTGCCATACATTCACTTGCGGAAAGTTCGTCGTGTAGGAATCAAGAATGACGCCTGGGTAGAGGTCGGAGAAAACTCCGATCCCGGTCCGAATCACAGTGTTTCCCCCGAAAGGCGTCCACGCAACGCCCAGCCGCGGTTCAAAAACCATCTTTTCCACGTTCGCAATCGTCGTTTGGCCCGCCCCAAACGAATCGTCATATGGAACGTCCGCCCCATGTGAGATATCGGTGAACGGGCCGCCGATTGGCACTGCCGCGCAGGAGTGCTGGCATGCGCCGCCGGAGTTCCGTTCTGCTCGTATCGCGATGGTCAATTTTAGGTTGGGACTAACTCTGTACTCGTCCTCAAAATAAAGCCCAAAGTTGTAGAAAGCAATTGGCTGCACCGGCGATTCCGCGAAGTCGCTATAAACGGAACCGGGTACCCCGGCCGCCTCCGCTGCCGCCGGAGATATCTCGTCGTCCGCGAATCCGAGCATCGACGTTGTTATGACCGGGTACTGGGTGAGCTCGGAAGCCGTATGGTCGCTCACGTCGTCGCGGCGGAAGTTGAGCCCCATTTTGAATTCGTGACGCCCCCGAGTGATGGAGAGGTCATCCACCAATCCCCACTGCGTCACATTTCGGCCTTGCGGAAACAAAAAGCCGGCAACGAATCCGTTGGGGTTTCCAGAGCCTGTTCCAAGCGCGGACATACTTGAATCGTAAACCCACAGGTTTCCTGGAAACTGCGACAGCGCCGAACTCGCGTTCTGGCTGCCAAAAATCGCCGAGTACCAAAGCAACGACCCCAGGAAGTTGTTCACGACGTTGGGACTAAAAATGTGCGTGTAGTTCAATTGTCCTTCATACTGGGGTTGGGAGCTGTTGTTATCAAACACCGGATTGATGGGGTCCGTATAAGTCGGTTGGAGCCCATGGTCGGTCTTGAAGCGCGCGTATATTTTGTCATTTTCGCCAAGGTTGTAGTCCACACGTCCGATGAGCAACCACTCTTTGTTGCCGTTCGAAAGAGAGGTCGTCCAACTCTGGAGGCATTCACCGCTCGGAAATGCCGCAGTCGGGAGCGAGGCACACGAAGCTGCCACCGGCGTGGCACCCGCGATCCCCGGAGCTGCGTTGTACAGCTTAAATATATTGCTGTAGAAGGCCTGCGTTGCGGCGTCTTGTGGCACGTTTCCAAGTACGTAGCTCTCGAAAGCTGGTGTGGGCGTATAAGTCGTGTTCGTCGAACCGAAGATGTACCGGATTCCCTCCGTATCCACGAAAAAGAAAGCCTTGTTTTTCTTGATCGGGCCGCCGAGAGACGCGGCCCACTGGTTGTTGTTCTCGAACGGCCGGGTTCCGCCGGCCAGTTTGTTCAGCGGATCATTGGCATTCAGTGCGCGGCCCGTCCAGTTATAAATCATATTCCCGTGAAAGCTGTTCGTTCCCGACTTTGTCGTGTAGTCGATCTGCGCCCCTGCCTGTCTACCATATTGTCCGGAGTAGCCGTTGCTCACAATCGTGGCTTCCTGAATGTCGTCTTGGCCCAGAAGCAGGTTACTTGCGCCGCTGTTGTTCAGGTTGAGGAACGGATCGTTGTAATCGTTGCCATCCACTGTGAACAGGTTAGCAGTGGCAGGGAGTCCGAATGCGCTGAAATTGCCGTATCCCCCTAGGGTCGAGTTGTTCATCACCACACCCGGCGCCGTCTGGGCGATGTACGTAATGTCGTTACCCGGATTCGGAAGCGCCTGAATCTGTTGCGAGCTTATAGTGGTTGTGATGTTCGCGTTTTCGGTTTGGAGGAGAGGGGGCGCGCCCGTCACCTCGACAGTCGCCTGAGCGGTACCCAACTGGAGTTTGATGTCCGTCCTAGTGGTTTGACCGAGCAACACCTGCACCGATTGCGTAGACCGTTCAAAACCCTCCTGCGCGACCGCCACGTTGTACTCCCCGGGCTTTAGCAGCGGAAACTGATAGGATCCTGAGGGCCCAGTCGTCTGCGTTCGCACCTCGTTGGTTTCAGTGCTCGTCAAAGTGACTGTGGCGCCCGCAACCGCTGCGCCGGACGGGTCCGTGATAGTGCCCGCCACAGCGCCGGTGACAATCGTTTGAGCCCACATCGTGCTCGGTACCGCCAGCGCCATCATGCTCAGCGCCGCCACTACGCCCATCACGCGAACTAATCGCATCGCAAACCCTCCCGGAGATACGACCACCCCCAACTGCCGGTGATATGCCCCATGATTACTCGGAATTTCCAAAGACAGAGGCCCCGCGCGGCTGGAGCACGAGAAGTGCCAGCATGGCATAAAATGTAAATAGCTGAAAACAAGGTACATGCAAATGTGTATGGAATCCTCTACTTCGTTATCTATATGATTAATGGAATTACCTGCTCTTTTCTTCCACAATGCGAATATCCTTGTGCGCATTATGCGTTTGCATACCGCCGCGCCTCCGACTTCGTGCTTAGCCCCGCAAATCTGCGGAGGGTATTCACTTAATATCTCTTCGTGCGGAGATCTGTTTGCGTCGGTCGGAGCTGTATTCAGCCTCGGAGGCACGCGAACATGGGTGCTAGCGGTCGGACGGGGCTCTCGAATGCATCATCACCCGCCTGTTCCGCGCTGCGCGCTAGCTTTTCGCTTTTCTTTCGCATTTCGCCGCCGTTCGACGTCGAGCGCGGAGCCGGAATAGCGGTTCGCAAGGGCGGAACGGTCAATCGACCTCGCACACTCGTAACTCATAGAAAACACAGCCTCGGCGATGACCAAGGGCGGAACTTCCCGGTGCATCTTAAATTTGGCGATTCGTCGAGGCCTGCCTCGGGATTCCAGCGCAGCCACCCGATTCCAGGTAATCGAGATAACCATCCCGCAGGACGCGCCGCCGCCGAGTAAACCCTCGCGGATGCTAGAGACACGATCAATCCGCGCTCCGCGAACACCCCCAAGAGCTGCAACATTATCCGCGTCGTGCGCGTATTGCTCTTTAGCGCGCCTAAACTGCGCCCCATTGAGTCATACTGGCGCTCAGCAACCGGGATAGCCGCCGCACATGCCGACCAAACGAGAGAAATCCTCCATGTCGCTCAACGAAGCCGTCAGCATCGCCACGGCCAGCCTCTGGGCGCACAAGATGCGCACCGTCCTCACCTTGCTAGGTGTCGTCATCGGCGTGACCGCCGTCATTGCGGTCGTCAGCCTCGTCGGCGGGCTCAACACCTACGTCGCTCGCATGATCTCCAACAATCTCGGTGCGGACACCTTCATCGTCAACCGCTCGCCCTCGGTCATCTCGAATATCGATCAGTGGCAGGAGGCGCAGAAGCGGCGAAAATTCCTCTACGACGACTACACCTATCTGCTCGAGAATTGCCGCACATGTCGCGCCGTCGCTGCCAGCCTCAGCACCCAGGGCTCGGTGAAATATGGCACCCAGTCTCTCGACACCGCCAACATCATCGGATTCACCTACCAGATGCCGGAAGTCTACAAGCGCGACCTGATCATGGGCCGCTACTTCACCCGCATGGACGAGCTCCGCGTCGCGCCGGTCTGCGACGTGGGTTACGACGTCTTTGACAAGCTCATGCCGGGCGGCAATCCGATCGGCAAGGAGATTCGCGTCGACTCCGGCGAATGTGAAATTATCGGCGTGGCTGAAAAGCGCGGCTCCGTGATGGGCCAATCGGAGGACGACTGGGTCATCATGCCGCTCACCACTTATCAGACGATCTATGGCGGCAACGATTCCTTGAGCCTTTGGGTGAAGGCTACTAGCACGAAGACTCTCGATGCCACCATGGACGAAGTTCGCCTGCTGCTCCGCGGGCGCCGCCACGTGCCATACCTCAAGGCCGACGATTTCGCCATGGAGACGAACGAATCATTCCTCCAGCTGTGGAACAGCATCAGCAGCACGTTTTTTGGCGTGACCATCGGCATCGCCTCCATCTCGCTGATCGTCGGCGGCATCGTGATCATGAACATCATGCTCGTTTCCGTCACCGAGAGGACCCGTGAAATCGGCCTGCGAAAATCGCTGGGCGCCCGGCGCATCGATATTCAAAAGCAGTTTTTGATCGAGTCATCCACGATTTCAGCAGTCGGCGGGGCAATCGGGGTGACCCTTGGAATTTTGGCGGCGAAGATCGTCACCTGGACCACCGCACTGCCCAGCACCGTCGCGCTCTGGTCCGTGCTTATGGGATTGGTGGTGGCGATCGGCGTGGGCCTATTCTTCGGAGTTTACCCGGCAACGAAAGCAGCGCGTCTCGATCCGGTAGTCGCGCTGCGATCGGAGTGATGGCGAAGATGTCCTTCGGGCAAAAATTCGGTCAGGTAAAAGAGTCGATCGCTCTGGCGGTCGACGTTTTGCGCCGCAATCGCCTGCGCTCGGCCCTCACCGTTCTCGGCATCGTCATCGGCGTCACCACCATCATCACCATAGGCGCCGTGATCAACGGTTTGAACGCCAACGTGCTCGGCAGCATTCAGACGCTCGGCTCGAGCACCATCATCGTTTCGCGGCTCGATTGGGCTGGCGTTGGGCGACCGACTCCAGCAATGCTTCAGCGAAAATATCTGAATGCGAATTGGGTGAGCGGCCTGCGCAACTTGCCGCATGTAGTGGCCGCGGGCGCAGCGCAACAGATCGCGGTTTACGTCGGCAACCAAGCGGGTGGAATGAGCGAGGTCCGGCGCGGCAATTTGCGCGCAGCCAGCGTTATTCTCGAAGGCGATACGCCCTCCATCGCCGATATCACCAATCTCGATATGACGCAGGGCCGTTTCTTCAATGGCACGGATGAAGACCGCCGCTTGCCCGTCACCGTCCTTGGCAACATCACCGTGAATACGCTGTTCCCAAACGGCGAAGATCCCATCGGCCAGCAAGTGACTATCGAGGGGCAGGACTTCACCGTCATCGGCACGTTGCTGCCGCAGAAACAAGCCCTCGGAACCGGCGAAAACCCGCAAGACAACACCGCGCTCGTGCCCTTTTCCGTGATCCGGAAAATGCATCCGGAAAATAAAGACATCATCCTCCTGGCCAAAGCCGATTCCACGAAAAATCTCCCGGTTGCCGTGGATGAAGTCCGCGAATATATCCGCCGCATGCGCAAGCTGGCTTCGGAAAAAGATGACGATTTCGCGTTGATGACCACGGATTCCTTCGTGCAGACGTGGAATCAGATTTCGGACGGAATTTTCATTGTCATGCTCGCGGTGGGTTCGGTCGCGCTGCTCGTCGGCGGCGTGGGCGTGATGAACATCATGCTCGTCAGCGTCACCGAGCGCACGCGCGAAATCGGCGTGCGCAAGGCCATCGGAGCGCGCCGCATCAATATTCTCACTCAGTTCTTATTGGAGGCCGTCACGCTTTCCGCCGTCGGCGGAGCGCTCGGTGTATTTCTCGGCTGGTCGCTCGTGTTTATCGTGCAGCTGGCGTTCCCGTCGTTCCCTGCTTCCGTCACCGCCACGCTTGTGATCCTGGGGGTCTCGGTGGCTGCGATGATCGGAATTTTCTTTGGAGTGTACCCCGCCTGGAAAGCCGCGCGATTGAACCCCGTCGAAGCCCTGCGCTACGAATGAGTTGTGCGCGTATCGAACGGTCGGCCATAACTGATTGAGCGCGCCTCGCAACACGCGCAGCGCCCGTTTGCTGTTCGATGGGAAGTACGACGGCGAAGCTGCCGCAATCAAGCTTGAGCGGCCAGCGCTCGCAGCGATTCCTCGAACGGCGCCCGCGCCACGCCCCGCTCGGTGATAATTGCGGAGATGAACCGCTCCGGGGTCACATCGAACGCCGGATGCGCCGCCCGCACCGGCGGCGAAATACGCTTCCCGCCGAAGTGGGTCACCTCTTCTTCCGAGCGCTCCTCGATGGGAATCTGCTCGCCCGACGCGATCGAAAGATCGAGCGTGGAAATCGGCGCCGCCACGTAGAACGGAATTCCGTGCTCCTTCGCCAGCACCGCGATTCCATACGTGCCGATTTTGTTTGCCGTGTCGCCGTTGCTGGCAATGCGATCGGCGCCTACAACTACCGCGCCCACGCCGCCGGTCTTCAGGAAATGCCCAACCATGTTATCGGTGATCAGCGTCAACGGAATGCCGTCCTGATGCAGCTCCCAGGCGGTCAGCCGCGCGCCCTGCAAGTACGGCCGTGTCTCCGGCACAAGAACCTCTATTTGATGATTCGCTTCCACTGCCATGCGAATTACTCCCAGAGCGGTGCCGATGCCGCCGGTAGCCAGCGCTCCGGCATTGCACTGCGTCATCACCCGTCCGGCCATCGGCATCAGCTCCGCACCGAAGCGCCCGATGCGCTCGTCGGCCGCGCGCCGCTCCTGATGAACTATCCGCGCCTCTTCCACCAGAGCGGAGCGAATCTCTGCGAGCCCCGCTTCGCCGTGTGCCGCCTGCGCGTCCGCGAGCTCCTCAAATCGCCGTTTGAAACGCTCGATGGCCCAGAACAAATCCACGGCGGTGGGTCGCGTGCGCGCAAACGTCTCGCAGATCGCCGAGAATTCCGCACGCAATTGGCGCAGCGTTGTGGCCTTCGACTCTTTCACTCCCAGCGCGATTCCCATCGCCGCGGCCACACCGATAGCCGGCGCGCCCCGAATCACCATGTCCTTGATGGCCTTGGCTGCCGCGCAATAGTCCATGTAGGTGTGATAGATCACTTCGCCCGGCAGCTTCCGCTGATCCAGCATCACTACGCCTTCATTCGTCCAGCGAATCGGTTCAACCGTGTGCAATGAGATCCCCTCGTGTGATGGCGCAACAACAGAGTGTTTATTTTAGCTGATCTCGCGCGAGAGAATTGCGCAGCATTAATGCACGTGCAAAATGTGTTTCGTCCCGTACATGGTCACCAGCACGCCCACCACTTGCACCGAGTTGTAGCTGATATGCAGCAAAAAGCTGGATAGAACAGTCCGCGTCATCGCGCGCACATACGTGAAAAGGATTCCCACGATCACCAGCAATCCGATTTGCCACCAGCCTCCCCATAGCTGGCTGCCATGCAGCAGTCCGAAAACCGCGCCGGTAAAAACGATTCCGCCCACAATTCCAAAGCTTCGCGCGGCCACCGGATACAGATAACCGCGAAACACCGTCTCTTCGACAAGCGGCGCTATTAGCACCGCCGTCAGCATGAACAAGAGCGTCAGCGACCGCGTTTGGAAAATTCGCTCGATCGGCAAAGGGTGCGCAGGGGGGAACGCCTCACTGGCAAGCGAAACGAATGGCGCCAGCGCCACACCAGCAACGATCAATCCAAAATACGCAACGATTCGCGAAATATTTCGCGGCCGCAGCGGATGCCATCCTACCGTGCTCCAGAATGGCAGGTTGCTGCGATGGCGAATTTGCAACGCTAGATATCCAAGCAACGAAATCTCCATCAGAATCTGAGCGGAGATCAACATAAAGCTCAGATGCGCGCGAATGTAGGATCCTGGCGCGTGGAAGATCGCGATTTCCGCGCCGACGATGATCAGGGCGAAAACGAAAATCACCGCGAACGCGAATGGCACGATCATCACCACGTCGAGCCAGCCCCACGGCACGTTGTAATTTTCGGGAGGGAATCGCTTGGACGGCTGCGGGCCATCGGTAGGGCCAGGCCCGAGCGGCTCGGGTCCGAGACCGGTGCTAAATTGCGGTTCGGAGGGATGACTTGCTGGTTCGGATGATTCCCGCGGTTCGGGCGCAAGCGAGCTATTTTCTTCGGCGTTCATCGTAGCCGTTCAGCATCCCTCGCCCGATCCCGTCCCGCGAGACCGACTTCTCTATTCACTGTACTGGGGTTCGCGCTGCTGGCGCAAGCGCTCGGCCGGTATGGACGTGATTTCCGTTCGCGGCGCCGAGCGAGCGCGCCAGTATCTGCCCCGTATAAGATTTTTTTACTTTCGCCACTTGTTCGGGAGATCCCTGCGCCACCACGCGTCCGCCATCTTCGCCGCCTTCCGGGCCAAGGTCGATAATCCAATCGGCTTGTTTAATCACATCCAGATTGTGCTCGATGATCAGCACGCTGTTGCCCAGCGCCACCAGCCGGTTCAGGACATCAAGCAGCTTTTTCACGTCGTCGAAATGCAGTCCGGTGGTCGGCTCATCCAGAATGTAAAGTGTCCGGCCGGTTTGCCGCCGCGAGAGCTCGCGCGCCAGTTTGGTGCGTTGCGCCTCACCACCGGAAAGCGTCGTTGCAGATTGGCCGAGTTGCACGTAGCCCAAGCCGACGTCGACCAAGGTCTGTAGCTTCTGCTGAATCGCGGGAATATTTTCCAGCACCTTCAGAGCTTCCTCAATGGGCAGATCGAGCAGATCGGAAATCGAGCACCCTTTGTAGCGCACCGCCAGCGTTTCCGCGTTATAACGTTTACCGCGGCAGACGTCGCAGGTCACGTACACGTCCGGCAGAAAATTCATTTCGATCCGCCGCTGTCCATTACCCTGGCACGCTTCGCAGCGCCCGCCTTTCACGTTGAAACTGAAGCGCCCGGGGCGATAGCCGCGCTCGCGCGACTCCGGCAGCATCGCAAACAGCTCGCGAATCGGCGCAAAGACTCCCGTATATGTGGCGGGATTCGACCGCGGAGTGCGCCCGATCGGCGCCTGGTCGATCTGAACTACTTTGTCGATGTGCTCGATGCCCAAGATGCCGCGATGCGCGCCGGGAAGTTCCATCGAATGGTAGAGCTTGGCAGCTAGCGAGCGGTACAGGATGTCGTTGACCAGCGTCGATTTTCCCGATCCGGAGACGCCAGTAACCACCGTCAGCAGCCCGAGTGGGATGGACACGTCGATGTTCTTCAAATTATTTCCGTGGGCGCCGAGGATGTTGATCGCTTTCCCGTTCGGACTGCGGCGCTGCGCCGGCACGGGAATACTGAGCTTTCCAGAAAGATATTGTCCGGTCAGCGACGCGGGATTGGCCTCGATCTCTCCGGGTGTTCCGGAACCCACAAGATATCCACCTGCACGGCCTGCGCCGGGACCCAAATCCACCACGAAATTCGCGCGGCGAATCGTTTCTTCGTCGTGTTCCACTACGAGCACGGTGTTGCCCAGGTCGCGCAAGGTTTCAAGTGTGCCGAGCAGGCGATCATTGTCGCGCGCATGCAGCCCGATGGAGGGCTCGTCCAGCACGTAGAGAACGCCGCGCAATCGCGAACCGATCTGCGTGGCTAAGCGGATGCGCTGCGCCTCGCCTCCAGAAAGCGTTGCCGCCGAACGGTCCAGCGACAAATATCCCAGCCCGACTGCCAGCAGAAAATCGATGCGCTCGGCAATCTCCCCCAGCGGGCGTCCGGCAATCTGGCGCTGCCGCAACGTCAATTTCCCGCGCATTTTGTCTACGCTTGCGCGCGCCTGGCTCAATGGTTGGGCTGTGAAATCAGCGATGGACATGCCGGCGATTTTCACCGCCAAGCTTTCAGGACGCAGTCGCCGCTCTTTGCATGCCTCGCAGGGCGAAGGCGACATGTATTGCGTCAGCCATTCGCGCACGCCGTCGGAGTTGGCGTCTTCCAGCGTACGTTCCAGATGGCCCAATACACCCTGAAAGTTCAGCCCTTTTTCCGAATCCTTGCCGCCGTTCGATGGATTGCCATACAGAAGCAGGTTCTGCGCTTTGCGCGACAATTTTTCAAATGGCGTGTCGAGATCGATGCCGTACGCTGTGGCCGCAATGCGCAAGGTGCGTTGCAAGGAACTTGAACCCGATCCAGGGCCAAGCCCGCCGTCGAAGAGCGGCTTGGTCCAGTCGACGATCACTTTCGACGGATCGAATTCGTACTTCGATCCGAGGCCATGGCATTCCGGGCACGCTCCATAGGGCGAATTGAAGCTGAACGACCGCGGCTCGAGCTGCGGCACGGAAATCCCGCAATCGGGGCACGCCAACTTTTCCGAGTAAACGGTTTCTTCGCCGCCCACCACCGCGATGGTCACCAATCCGCCCGTGAGTTTCAACGCAGTTTCGATCGCTTGCTCCAGGCGTTGCGAGATGCCGCTTTTCAGCAGCAGCCGGTCGATAACCACTTCAATAGTGTGATTTTTTCGCCGATCGAGCGACGGCGGCTCGTCGAGATTCACCAACTCTCCATCCACGCGCGCCCGAACGTATCCCGCCTTGGCATACTTCTCGAATTCTTTTTTGTATTCGCCTTTTCGTCCGCGCACCACCGGCGCCAGCACCATAATGCGGTCCTCGGGCGTGAGCGACATTACCGCCTGCATGATCTGTTCCGTCGATTGGCGCGCGATGGGCGTTCCGCACTTTGGGCAATGCGGAGTTCCAATTGAGCTGTAGACCACGCGCAAATAATCGTAAATTTCGGTAATGGTGCCGACCGTGGAGCGCGGTGAACGCGTGGTGGTTTTCTGTTCGATGGCAATCGCCGGCGAGAGACCCTCGACGGAATCGACCTCCGGCCGCTCCATTTGATCTAGAAATTGACGCGCGTATGCGGACAGGGATTCCACGTAGCGTCGTTGTCCCTCCGCGTACAGAGTGTCAAACGCCAGCGAGGATTTACCTGATCCCGATAATCCGGTAATCACCGTAAGAGTGTTGCGGGGAATTTCCAGACTGATGTTTTTCAGGTTGTGTTGCCGCGCGCCGCGGATGGTGATCTTCTTCAGTGCCATTTGCAGAGGGCCCTCCTACAGGAGGGAATTCGCAGGCTGGATACGAGTATCCCAGCGTAATCTTTGACGATACAGGAGCGAATCGCAGCGGTCAAGCAGCGCCCTGGGGAGCGAAAATTGATTTGAGTTCGGCGGCATTCGTCGCGTGCTGGTAGTACTTCGGAATTTTTACTGGCGATGGGGACTTTTTACCGAAGGGAAAAATTGCAGCGCGTTGAATCGCAGCGAGTTAGGTTTGGTTTTTCGCGTGCGATGTAGAAAGGCGTCAGGGGGAGGAAAGCCGAGGATCCCTTTAGGGGATTGAGGGCTGGGCCGGCTTCCTTCCCCCGGCCACTTCCGCCGAAACTTATACCCCACCTACCCCTCTCGAATGCTCGGCGGGGGTGCATCTGTTAGATTTCGATCTTCTTTTTTCACTACTACAAAAATCTTGCTGGGACGCGTTTCGGTTCGCGCGACTTTCGTGTAAATTATAGGGACTCACGCAGGCACTGTAGCAACCCGAGTTGGGGCGTGGTCCAATTGGTAGGACACCTCACTGTTAATGAGGACGGTGTTGGTTCGAGTCCAACCGCCCCAGCCAACTCTCTACAGGACGATTCAGCTTACGATTTCTGATTGCGGGCGGGAGTCTGGTCGCGGATCACTGGGTAGTTGGACTCGGTCCAGGCGCGCCAGCCGCCGTCCATCGAGATCACATTCGTGTAGCCCATTTTTTGCAGGCTTTCCGCGGCCAGAGCGGAGCGGAATCCGCCGCCGCAGTAGAGCACGATGAGGGCATCTTTTTCCGGCACGGTTTTCTCGATGTCGCGCTCGATATGGCCGCGACACATGTGAATCGCGCCCGGCAGATGTCCGCGCGCCCATTCGGAATCCTCGCGCGTATCGATCAGGACGAATTTGTCGCGCGCATCGATGCGCCGCTTCGTGGCGTGGTGATCTTCTTCTTTGACGTGCTGTTTTGCGTCGTTTACCAGCTTGAGGAATCCTGCCGAATGTTCCATGTTTCACCTCGCCGTTTCGCCGTGAGCGCTTCTGGAAACTCTACCACGCGTGCGTAGCTAACAGGCGCGCAGCCCTCATTTCATATCGCGCCAATTTGGTCCGGTTTTCGTTTCCACCAACAGCGGGACGCGCAATTTATGGGCGCCCTCCATCACTTCCTTCACAAGTTTCGTAAGGCGCGCAAGCTCCGAATCGGGCGCCTCGAATAGCAGCTCGTCGTGGACTTGCAAGATCATGCGCGCTTTGAAGTCGCGCGCGAGCCTTTTATCGAGTTCGATCATGGCCAGCTTGATCAGATCGGCGGCGGCGCCTTGCATGGGAGTGTTCATCGCGGTGCGCTCGGCGAAATTGCGGAGATTCGGCTGCGGCGAATTAATTTCCGGAATGGGCCGGATGCGGCCGAAGATCGTCTTCGTGTGGCCGGTTTTTCGCGTCTCGGCGATTTGCGCGTCCAAAAACTTTTTCACGCCGCCATAGCGCTCGAAATACGCGGCGATGAATTTTGCGGCTTCTTTCGTGTCGATACTGAGCTGCTGCGCCAGTCCAAAAGCCGAAAGGCCGTAAATCACGCCAAAGTTGATCACTTTGGCCACGCGCCGGTGTTCGGGAGTTTGCGCCATGGGACCGACGCCGAAGACTTCCTGCGCGGTGCGGGAATGAATGTCCTCGCCGCGGCGGAACGCGTCGACGAGCACGGAATCTTCCGAGAGATGCGCCAGAATGCGCAGCTCGATCTGCGAATAATCAGCGGAAAAGAGGCAATGGCCCGGCGACGCTACAAATGCAGCGCGAATTTCGCGGCCAAGCGCGGTGCGGACCGGAATATTCTGCAGGTTGGGATTCGACGAGCTCAGACGGCCCGTTGCCGTGCCGGTTTGGTCGAATCGCGTGTGTAGGCGGCCGGTCGCCGGATGAATCAGCTTGGGCAGCGCGTCCGCGTAGGTGGATTTCAACTTGGCCAGCTCGCGATATTCGAGAATCTTCTTCGGCAAATCGTGAATCACCGCCAGCTCGTCCAGCACTTCTGCCGCGGTGGACCGCGCTTTCGCGCGCGTGCGGCGCGGTGGCTGCAGATTGAGCCGGTCGAAAAGCACTTCCGCGAGCTGCTGCGGCGAATTGATCTTGAATTCGAAACCAGCCAGAGCGTGAATTTCTGTTTCGAGGCGCGAAATTTCTTCCTGCGAATTCGCGGAAATTAGATCGAGTTCTTTTTTGTCCACCAGCACACCGGCGGCTTCCATGCGCGCCAGCACCGGGGCGAGCGGCCGGTCGATATTTTCATAGAGATCGAGCAGCCCCTGCTTCTCCACTTCTTCGCGCAGAATCGGGGCAAGTCGGAGCAGAAAATCCGCGCGTTCGCCGGGAGCGCCGGAAAGAGTGCGATTCAGGTAACGCAGCACGACTTCCGGGAAGGCGTGATTCGCGGTGGTGGGCCGCAGCAAGTAGGAGTAGAGAATGGTGGCGTGGCGAACGCCGGCGACTCCATCAACTTTGCTTTCGGGATTCGGCGAAGCGAGCAGATCGACGAGCTTGGGGTCGTGCACGATTTTCGGCCGCCGCGAATCGGCGAGCCATTCGCGCAGCACAGCCAGTGTTTCGTTCTTCTCGTCGTTTGCCACGATACGCGCTGAATTCCCGTTCGACGAGATCTCGACCCCCAACACGCGGGAGCCGAATCCTTCTTCGTCGGCGTCTTGGGAATCGAGCGCAAGCCACAGCGCTGTTTCGTGTCCAGCAGGCAGCGCGTCCAAAAACTTGCGCAGCGCGGCTGGAGAGTCGAGCGGAGCGTAATCGGTGGCACTGGTATCCGCCACGGGCGCGAGATCTTTCAGCAGGGAAGTGAATCCCAGCTCGGCGTAAAGTTCGCGCAGCGCGGCGGTATCCGGAGGATCGATTTGCAGCGCGTGTAGATCGAGCGAAACGGGCGCGTCGGTGGGAATCGTCGCCAGTCGCTTGCTCAGCCGCACGTACTCGGCATTTTTTTCGAGCGCTTCGCGATACGCGGCGCGCTTCACTTCGGCGGCGCGCGCGACGGTTTGCTCGGCGCTGCCGTACTGCTGAATCAATTGCCGCGCGCCCACTTCGCCGATTCCCGCCTTGCGGCGCTCGCCGGGGGCGGGTTTTTCGTTGGGATCGCGCGCGCCGGGAATGTTGTCGATGGAATCGCCCATGAGCGCCATCACGTCCGCCACTTGATTCGGAGGGACGCCCATCAGCTCTTCCACTTTTTTTTCGTCGATGATGAGATCGTTTTTCGAGGGGTTCAGAATGCGCACGCAGCCGCCGACGAGTTGCATCAAGTCTTTGTCGCTGGTGACGATGATGACGTCGAGGTCTTCGCAAGCGGCTTGGCGGGCGAGCGAGGCGATCACGTCGTCCGCTTCGTAACCTGGGCATTCGAGAATTGGCAGCCGCATCGCCTCGCAATAGCGGCGCACGAACGGCACTTGCACGGAAAGGTCCTGCGGCATCGGCGGGCGCTGCGCTTTGTATTGCGCAAAGAGCTTGTCGCGAAAAGTGGGCGCGGAGACGTCGAATACTACGCCGAGATAATCCGGGCGCAAATCTTTGCTGTTGAAGAGCCGGCGCATCATGGTAGCGAAGAGATAGGGAACCTTCGTAGGGATGCCAGACGAGGTTTGCAGGCGGTCCATCGGCGCGAAGAACGCGCGGAAGATGTAGCCCATGGCGTCGACCAGGAAGAGGCGCTTGCGGTTTTTAGCTGCTGAAGTTCTTGCCGGCGGTTGCGCGGTCTTTTCGGAGATGCTGAGCTCAGCGCCAACCGCGGGCGCGGGCTTTGCAGCACGTGTTTTCGAGGCTTGTTTCATGCAAGACGGACGCTGGAATTCGAGTATAGCAAAACGTTGCGATTCATGACTCGCGGCTGGCACTTTGTGGCTTGTTGAACCCGTCCCCGGCCTCGCCACACTTGTACTTCGGACCGACAGCGTACGAAAATGGCCGATCGGCCTCATCCGAGAAGATGTTTGGCGAATCGCCGCGGGCGAGGCCGAGACAGGCGCAATAAGATGCACTCCGGCGGGAAAATTTATTCGGGCACATCGGGCTGGGCGTATGCGAGCTGGAAGCCGAAATTCTATCCGGCGAGACTCGCCTCCGCGAAGTTTCTCGAATATTACGCGACGCGACTCAACTCCGTCGAAGTGAACTACACGTTTCGCCGGCTCGCCAGCCCCGAACTGTTTGGCGGGTGGCTCTCGGCAACTCCCGAAGGGTTTCGGTTCGCGGTGAAAGCGCATCAGTCGATCACGTATTTCAAGCGGCTGCGCGGCGTGGAAAATTCGATGCTCGATTTTTTCACTTCGCTCGAACCATTGCTCAAAGCACGGAAGCTCGGTCCGGTGCTGTTCCAATTGCCGCCGAATTTTAAATGTGACCTTGAGCGCTTGGAAGGACTTTTGAAGTTATTGCCGCGCTGGGCGAGTGCGGCGATCGAGTTTCGGCACGAATCGTGGTTTGTGGAGGAAGTCTACCACCGGATGCGGCGCAGGAATGTAGCGCTGTGTCTAGCGGAAAGCGACGAATTTGAAACGCCGGAGGTCGCCACGGCGGATTTCTCCTACTTTCGCTTGCGCAAGGAGAAATATTCCGCGCCGGCGCGCAAGAAAATCGCACAGCGCGTGGCGAAAGCGGCCAAGGGTGGCGACGCCTTCGCTTACTTCAAGCACGAAGACACTCCAGAAAGGGCTCTCTATGCTGAGGAGTTGCTCAGAGCAGCGGAATAACGGCAGCGATCGCTGCTGTTCCAAACTTATGACCGCGGGCGACGTGGTTGAATCACGAAGCGTGAGCGACTACGTACGACGGTGGGCAGCAAATCGCGGCGTCGATTTGCCTTGATGTTGGTGCCCAAGAGAGGACTCGAACCTCCACGACCTTGCGGCCACTAGCTCCTGAAGCTAGCGCGTCTGCCAATTCCGCCACTTGGGCCCAGCGGGTAGCTATATTAGCACGCCGCGGCCCGCGTGCGTCCAATGCCCACTCTGGACTACAGCATGCGGCCGCCAAAGGCGGCCGAAGTTTTAACTTCTTCGTCCCAGCGCGGGTCAACTGCCTCTTGCTGGCAGATGCATGTCCCGCCTAGACCGCGCGCGAAAACGGGCAGCAAATTCACGGGAAAATCGCGGAATTGCAACGTGGGGGCCACAACTCTTGCCGATTATGGTACTTGCGAGACCACGGCTCACGCCGTTCACAGCGCGGCGACCTTTATTGAACCAAGCACCCTAGGGTAAATGTACTATTGACCGGCTGGGGGCATAAAGAATACGGTCGTGCGTGGGGCGGTAGGGGCAATCGCAAGGAGGATATTCCATGGCATCAGCGCGCGCGATGTTGGAGCGGCGTCGTTCCAGCCGAGTTCCAATGCGCATCCCCGTGAAGGTTCATTGTTGTGACAGCAACCGCGAAGTACGAGACACACCTGCCGAAGCGATTTCGGTGAGCCGCTACGGCGCTCTGTTGCGCGTGCCATTTCTTCCCGAACTCGGCTCGCGCATTGAAGTGCGTCACGGGCTCTCCGAAGAGCTCCGTGAATTCCGCGTGATTTCCGTCCGCAGCCCGCGGGAAAAGGGCGTGTTCGAACTCGGCATCGAAATTTACCATCCCACGCAGAACTTCTGGGGCGTGCAGTTCCCGGACGAACGCTACCGGGCCTGACCTCCAACCCTCCGGCGAGCCCTGAGGGTATCTCATCCCTCCACCTCCAGCGGTGGTATACTCCCGGCCACAAGGAGCAGGGCCCGCAGGATCGAACCCTCGTTTCATCGGCGAACACGGCCTGCGGGCAGGAGAACGCAGCCATGAACACACTACATTTACTGTTTATTTCTTGGGGTGTGGTGACCGCGGCGTTGATCTGCGTGCTGATTTACCGCAGCGCGCTTTCCACGCGCGAGGGAGATCAGATCTTCCTCGACGCCAGCGAAAACACGATGGCGAACGAGCAGCGCGAGATCGTAGCGCGCCTGGAAAAACTCAGCGCGCCAATCACGGCACTGATGGTGGTCTCAGGAGCCCTGCTGCTGACCATTGCCGGTTTCTGGCTCTGGCAGGGCTACAAGAGCTTCTGAGGGCAGCGGCTCGGATTGCGTGCAAAAATGTTTTTGCGCGATGGCGTGAAGGCTTGTCTGTGATACCGCGAGGCTCTACGGGTGCGCCGGCTCGGCGGAGGTGGTCGGATGTGAAGGCTGGATCTGCCCGCCAGGCGAACCCGGGCAAGCCTGGGAAATCTCCGACGTGTGGTTATGCACGATCAGCCAGTTGTCTCCTACCTTGTTGAAGATCAGCGTGGTCTGTCCGCGGGCCTGAAACGGCTGGCCCTGGTAGGTCGCATCGAATTCCCACTGATAGGACGCCCAAGCCACATCGCCATGCGTGAACACGTAGGTGTTCTTGCGAATCAGCTGGACGCCCTGGTAGGCCGACCACTCGCGCTTATAGAGTGGAACGTAATTGGCCCAGCCGACAACAGGCGGTTCCCAAGTGCCGCTAACGAAGGTCGCGTCGTCCGAGTAATATTTGTGCATCCCTTCTACATTACCCAGCTGAAATGCGCCGAGCATTTCACCGATATCCTGGTTGATCTGATCGGAGACGGGCAGCGGCGGCATCGGCACGGCGTTGGCCTGGTTGGAATCGTCTGAATTTTTTTTATTTTTGTTTTTCTGCTTGGCGGAAGCCGGCGCTCCCAGTGCTAGCGTGAATGCGACAGCGGCGGCCAAAATTCCGGCGCCGCGGCAAGCCCAAGCAAAGCGAATAACACTCCTCCTCATTCGCGTTTTCCTCCGATGCGGCGCAGCATAGCACGAAGGGCGCGGTGCGGAGCGGCGCGAGCGCAGGAAGCCGCGCGGGATGTGTGCAATCGTGCAGCAACGGTTCGCAGGCGGGCGGAGATATCCACGCGCGTGCTGGCGCGCACTCGCGCCGCGAAACACAACGTTGGCGCGCCGATCGAGCTGCCGGATTCGATGTAAAGAATCCGCGCCTACTGCGAATTTCTGGAACGCGGCGTCTGGCTGATCAAATTCACGAACAGCCGGTACGCGCCCGGAATTCCGGCCGGCAATTCACGAAAGAAATCGAGACCGGTGTAGATGTACAGGCCCTTTCCGTCGCGCGCGTAAACCAGACCACCGGTCGCTTCCGGCTCGTCCGGGTCTTGCAGGCCGAGCAGAGCCTTGTAGCGCGGGTCCCAGGTGCTCCAGAAATATATGCCGCGCTCCTGAATCCAGCCGCTGAAATCAGCGAGCGTGATTTTGTTGGGCGTGTTGAGCAGCGGGCTATCGGGAATCAAAAACCGCACCGGGGAATCCGGATTCGTAACGCGCACGGCCTGTTGCGCCATCATCGCTTTGAACGGCGCGAGCTGATAGCGATTCCACGCAAAGTCGCGTTCGTATTCTACGACCAGAGTGCCGCCGTTCTTCACGTAGTCGAGCAGGCGCGCATTGGCGGCCATTACGTCGGGTCGCAGCTCGTAGGCGCGAATGCCGACCACAATCGCGTCATATTTACTCAAGTCGCCAAAAGCGAGCTGCACTTCGTTGAGCATATCCACCTGAACGCCAATGTTGCGCAGCGAGTCGGGCACCAGGTCGTTGTCGCCGGCAATATAGCCCACGCGCAGATCCCGCGGGATATTGAGGTCGAGCACGTGCACCGTCGCATCGTCTGGTTTGCTCCAGTCGCGCGTCGGCAGGCTGGGCAGCGGTTCAACGGAGGTGCGGAAGGTATCGCCGCTGAGCTCCGCGAAAGGATGCAGTGGATACGGGCCCAGCGCGATTTTGGCGGGCGTCTGCACCACGTATTTGATGAGCTGGTTGCCCGGCGCGGAAAAATCCAGCGGCGCAATCGGCGTTACGCTCCAGCCATCGGGCGCACCAAGACGAACGCTCACCCTCGCGGGCTTGGTGCCGTGGTAACGCACCCGCGCGAGCAACTCGATTGGCTTGGACGCACTTTTGGCCGGCAGCATCACTTCGGTCGGGTCCACGGTCAGGGTGACCGCAGGAATCAGCTCCAGCGGAAATGTTTCCACGTCGGTGGTTTTCGCTTCGGCGTTTTCCACGGTCTGGCGGATGCCGAAATCGTACCCATCCACAGAGGCGTGAACGTCGACGCGAACCAGCGGCCGGGGAAAGGGAAGAATGGCGTCGACGGGAGCATTAGGTGGCGCAGCGCCAGCGGGAATCGAAACATGAAAGAGATAGCTCTTGCCGTCGGTATTTCCGCCTTCAAGGGTGGCCGTCCATCCGTCCGGCAGCAGCAGGCTCGATTGATCGACGCTCCAGTGAAATGGCACGGCCGGCTGATCGAGGAAGCTCACGTTAACAGTGAAGCTTTCGCCTGCCACCAGCTCATGGCGATCGGCCTGGGCATCGATCGGAAGCGCCAGATCGTCAATCAGTGCAGCGTTGATGCGATCCTGAATCCCGGCGAGTTCGCTCAGCAGGTCGGCGCTTTCATCTCCGCCGGCTTGTGAAATTTTGTCGCGCAGTCCCGCGATATCCTTCGCCGCGGAGGCTAGCTGATCCGCTGCTTCGGCTCGCTTCAAGTTGAGCGCAGCTTTCGCCGCTTCGCCAAGCAGCCGGTCCGCGGAGGTCAACTGCGGCTCGAGCGTATCGCGGAATTGAGGGAAGCGCTCGGCCAGCGACGTGATCGGCTGCGCCAGCAGCTTCGGGTCGAACCCCCCGCCCGCTTCTTGGCCATGCTCGGTGATCAAATAGACCGGCGTGTGGAAGAACGGACTATTGGATTGCATCGGCGTGCCTTGCGAGCGATGCTGCGCCCGGCCCTCAATCCCGATATCGACGTAGCTCTCGCCCCACAGCGGTGACACATCGTTCACCGGCAACCGCACCGCGCCTTCGGGCATGTTGTGCGCACCGGGCCCAAAGAAAAACGCGGCGGGGCGAAGCTCCAGCTGCACTCTCCAAGGCTTCAGGCCTTCCGCGATCTGCTCGGGAAATTTCGTTGGATCGGCTGCGTCGGCGACGGCGATGGGGGTGTATATGCCGCTGGCCTGATGCTGTCCATGTCCCCAATGCACGCCACCCCAGCCATTAATCACCACGTTGGGACGAAACGTGCGAATCGCGCGAACCATATCTTCCATAGGAATTACGGGTCCCCAAATATCCATGGTGCGTTTGGCGCTCTTCGAAAATCCGGTGTCCACGGCGCGCGTGAAATATTGATGATCCACGCCGTAATAAGAATCGGCCCTGAGAAGTTCGGTGGTGCGAATGATGCCCAGTTCGCCATCCTGTTCGGGACCGATGGCGTTTTGTCCGCCTTGACCGCGCGTGATGGTAAGGATGGCTAGGTCGGCATTCAGTCCGCGCGCAAGATACGTCATCAAGCTGGGAGTTTCGTCATCGGGGTGCGCCGTGATGTAGAGTATGCGCGTGTCGACGCGGGACTGGTCGATTGCGTGAACGGTTTCCTGCAGCGTCTGCGCCGCTATAGGCGCCGCGGCCGCGAGCCCGGCGGAAAGCATGGCTGCCGAAATCGAAAGCCAGCGCCGCAAGAACGGCTGAGTCCACCGCGGTTGACGAATCCAGTGCAATCGGTTCACGGAGCAACCTCCTCTGTTACAAACGGCCATTGGCGGGCCCATCGGGCGCGCGTCAAATATACAAGAATACCCGCGATTGCGGCTCCCAGCGACGCCAATATCGCGATTCGCCCGGTCGATATGAAAATTGCGATCCATCCGATGATAGCGATTCCTACCGGCAGCGGGTAGAACCACATACGAAATGGAAAGCGGCTGGCCGGCCACCGGCGATGCAACGAAATCAGTCCGACTCCTTGCCCCGCGAATTGAATCAGGCAGCGCATCGCCAGGATCGCTTTGATTACCGAAATCAGGCTGAAGGCCATACTGAACACGATGGCCGCTATCCCAAGAGCCACGAGCGATACATGCGGAAAATGTTTTTTCTTGTGCACCCGCGCGAACACCGAAAGAAAGTTGCCGTCGAGCGCCGCAGCGTAGGGAACTCGTGAATAGCCCAGCATCGCGGAGAAAACGGAACCGAGCGCCGTAATCAGAATCAGCACCGTGGCCAGCGTGGCCCAATGACTGCCGTATGCGCGTTCGATGAACGTGCTGGCAATGAACGTCGACTTTTCCGCCTGCTGCCAGGGAATCACGCTCAGGATGCTCATCTGCATCGCCAGATACAGTCCGGTGATTCCGAGAATCGAAATGAAGATCGCCGCCGGGATATTGCGCTGTGGATTTTTCATCTCGCCGCCCAGGTTGCACACGTTGTAATAGCCGAGATAGCTGTAGATCGTCTGCACGGTGCCGTGGCCCAGCGCGGCGAAAAAGAAAAACGAAAGATTCCATCCGCCGCTCGAGGAAGCGAATACTCGATGCGCATCGAAATGCGCCATGCCACCCCAAATGATCCACAAAATCGTGCCGATCACGACTCCCGCGAATACCACCGAAATTTTGCCGATCTGCGCGATTTTGCGGTACAGCAGCGCGATCACCAGAACCAAAACCGCGGCGGCGATAATGTTGTCCGCATGCATTCGCAGCGCCGAGGCGATAGCGCCGATGGCGCGCGAAAGCCAGCTCGATTGATTCACGAGGTACGCGGAATAGTCGGCGAATCCCAGCGCGCCCGAGGCGACGCTGAGCGGCCCTTGAAATAGCGTCTGCCAGATGTAAAGGAACGCCAGCAAATGCCCCCATCGCTTCGGCCCGTAGGCCTCGCGCAGGAAAACGTAGCTACCACCGGCCTCCGGCATAGCTGCGCCGAGTTCCGCCCAGATGCAACCGTCGCACGCCGCCAGGATCGCGCCGGCCACCCACGCTACCAGCGCTTGCGTCCCACCATGCATTTCTTGGATCACGAACGGAATCACCACAAACGGGCCGATGCCGACCATGAACGTCATGTTGAGCGACGTTGCTTCGATCAGTCCTAGGCCGCGTTCGAGTTTTTCTGGTTCGCTCATACCGCTTTCAGACACATATCGGATGCTCGTAGTTCATCCTGTCTTACTGCCGTAACAAAAAGGGAAGGCAGAGCATAGCAAGAAAGCATCGCACCACACCCGAAAACTGCAACAACCTGCGATACCATACGTCTTGACGTCGGAGGCAGTCAGCCGCACGCATGTTGCCGCACGGCATCGCTATTGGAATCGGCATCACGGCTCTCACCGTCAGCGTTCTGATCGCCGGATACTTTCGCTCGCGCCGGCGCCGTCCATTTCCTCTGTATGGCTGGATGGGCGTCGCGGCGCTGGTGTGCGCGGAAGTTCTGATGTTCCGCCATATCCAGCCGGCGTCCACGTACTTCACTCCAATCGCTTGGAGCGCGTACATTTTGATCGCCGACGCAGCCGTGCTGGCCATCACCAATCGCTCGCGGTTGAATGACGTGCCTCTGGTGCTGGCGCGCATCGCGCTGCTCTCGATTCCGCTCTGGCTGATATTCGAGGCCTATAACCTTCGCCTGCACAATTGGACATACGTGGGCGTGCCGCGCGAGTGGCCCGGCGCGCTGCTCGGGTACATCTGGTCTTTTGCTACCATTTTCCCGGCGATTTTTGAGACCGCCGATCTGTTGCAAGCCATCATGCCGCCGATGCCGGGCAAACCGTGGCGCGTTTCGAAGCACGTAGAAATTGTGGTGATGATTATCGGCGCGGCCTGCCTGATCGTGCCGGTGGCGTTGCCGCCGCGCGCGGGCGCGTATTTATTCGGGTTGGTGTGGATCGGGTTCTTACTGCTGCTCGATCCGCTGAACCATTGGCTGGGACTGCCTTCCTTCATAGGTGATTTTTCAGAAGGCTTCCGGCGCCGCGCCTACGGATTCTTCGCCGCCGGATGGGTGTGCGGATGGTTGTGGGAATTCTGGAACTACTGGGCTGCCGCGAAGTGGCACTACACGTTCCCGCTGTTGCAGCATGAAAAAATTTTCGAGATGCCTGCCGTCGGCTTCCTCGGCTTCCTGCCCTTCGCGCTGGAATGCTTCTGCATGTACGTGACCGCGGCATGGCTGGCCGGCTGGGTGAAAAGAGTAAAATGACCGCTATGCTCGGGCGCAAATCCGCACTTCCGCTCGTTTCGATGGCAGCCTTCCTCGCCGCGCTCCTCGCGATTACATGTACTCCAGCGCGCGCTGGCGAGCCCGCGCTGCCGCCTCAGGCCGCGCGCGCCCTCGATGAAATCTACGGCGGCAACCCCGACGGTGGCATTGCGATAGCCCACGCCTTCGAAGAATCCGCCCCACAGAATCCGTTGGGATACACGGTTGAAGCCGAAGGCATGTGGTGGAAAATCTACTGTGAGTCTTGCGAAATCAAGTGGGGCATGGTCGACGCTTGGAGTGGCGGCAAAGGCGCTGCGGGCGACGCTTACCTAGCGCTCGCGGGCAAAGTGATTAAGTTAGCGAACGAACGCCTCGCCAAATCCGATACCGCCGAAATGCACCTCTACGCCGGGATTGGCTGGGCTATGGAAGCGCGTCTTTACGGATTGCGTGGCGATCATCGCAAGACCGCGCATGCGGGAGTGCAAGCCCGCGCGGAATGCCTTCGCGCGCTGCGCCTCGACCCCGGCATGGCTGACGCCGAAGTTGGCCTCGGTCTCTACAACTACTACGTCGATACGCTTTCTCCCATGCTGAAGGTCCTGCGCTTCTTCATGGGCATTCCCGGCGGGAACAGACAGGAGGGATTTCGGCAGCTGCAGGACGGAATCTCTCGCGGGGTTCTGCTGCCGGTTGACGCGCGGTTTTACCTCGCGAAAGATCTACGCACCTACGATCACCAGTACCAACAGGCTCTCACCTTCGCTGAACCACTCGCGGCGCGCTTCCCGAACAATCCAATATTTCTGCTGCTGGCCGGCAATCTCAATGCGGAGCTGAGTCGAGACCAGGCCGCCAGCTCTTATTTCCGCGCCGCGCTCAAATCGTCCGCGCCTGATCCCGACTGCAATGCGCATATCCAGAAGATCGCCGATTCCTTCCTAGCGAAAACAAACCAATAGGGCTGGGATGATTCGACGAGCGTGACGTAACGGTAAAGGATTACGCGCGGGCGGCGGCTTCCTGCTCAAACGCGTGGTATGACGAGCGCACCAGCGGACCAGCTTCCACATGCTTGAATCCCATCGCTTCGCCGGCGCGCTTAAACTCCGCGAATTCGTCGGGATGTACGTAGCGCTCGATGGGCAGATGCTCGGCGGTGGGCTGCAGATACTGCCCCAGCGTCAAAATGTGCGTGCCTTGTGCGACGATGTCTCGCATCGCCCGCAGCACTTCTTCGCTGGTCTCGCCCAGCCCCAGCATCATTCCGGTTTTCGTTGCCACATCCGGAGCAATTTCCCGCGCGCGCCGCAGTAGTTCGAGCGAGCGCTCGTAAACCGCTCCCTTGCGCACGCGCCGGTAGAGACGCGGCACGGTTTCCATGTTGTGATTCAACACATCGGGCCGCGCTGCCATCAGCAGCTCCAGCGAAGGCCAGTGGCCCCGAAAATCCGGAATGAGCACCTCGATTCTGCATTCTGGCAAGCGCCGCCGAATCTCTTCGATCGTGCGCGCGAAAATTTTCGCGCCTCCATCGCGCTGATCGTCGCGGTTCACGGACGTGACCACGGCGTAGCGCAATCCCATGCGCTCGGCTGCTTCTGCCACGCGTTCAGGCTCGTCCTCCTCGGGCGGTCTGATCGGCTTGCCGCTCGGGACGGCGCAGAATCCGCAAGCCCGGGTGCAGATGTTGCCGAGGATCATGAACGTTGCGGTGCGATGGTCCCAGCACTCGCCCATGTTCGGGCAGCGCGCGCTTTCGCACACGGTGTGCAGATCGAGCGTGTGCATAATGCGCTTCAAATCCTGATAATTCGGCCCGCCGCCGAATTTCACGCGCAGCCACGCCGGACGCCCGTGCGCCGCCGCCGGGGCCGGCACGGGAGATTCATTTGGCAAAATGTTGAATGGAGAAGCCATTCGCTCGGTTTCTTCCCAAGGACTGCGCGCTTCATTTTACGCGCCAGTGTCCTCCGGTACAATCGGCGCGATTAGGTGGCGCAATTGCGTGGCTAAACTAATACGCCGCACAGCCGATAAGCGACTTAGATGTGCCCATGCAACGCGGTACTCGGAAGCCGCGGATGGGAAGCCGCTACCGGCTTCCGACAGCGGGCTCCTGGTGGGAAACACGACGTTCGCATAGACGCACAAGGAGTTTTCCATGGCAGCCGTATCGTTTTCAATCACTGCCTCTGTTCAGGACGCGTTTCAGGTCGGTGAGACGGCGCCGCAAGCCGCCTCCAACGTCACGCCGATCAATGCCAACCAGGCCCAGGGCGCCCCTGCCCCGGCCGACACGGTCACACTGACGAATCAGACAGCCGAGGGCCAACAACCGGGCGCCGATCCCAATCGCGGCCACTTTGGCCGCGCAGCTTTTCTTGATACGGCTGGAGCTTACATCGGCACGAACGCTGCCCGTCCCAATCATCACGCGCCCGAACCGGCGTTGCCGCTCTTACCGCCGCAGACTCCGGCTCAAACTCAGGATGCTACGGCCGCCACAACCACAACGCCGGCCAATGTAGCGGCAAACAGTGGAGTCAACACAGTAGCAAACACAGCAAACACACCGGCGGATACCGCCGGCCCCCCGTCGGCCGGTGCTCCCGGCACCGGCTCCAGCGCGAATGCCAATGCGCCTCAACAAGAGCTGCAAACGCTCGATCGGACTCTCCAGCAGCTCGGCATCAATCCGCAGTCCATTACGCTCTTCAATAGCATGGCCATGCTACTTTACGCCAGCGATCCGGCTGCCCTGCGCTTGCTCGTTCAGACGATGCAGGGGGCGGTCGCGCAACAAGGCGGCACGCAGACGACAAGCTCCGTTGGTAACGCGAATCAGGCCGCCGTTCAGGCGCTTTTGCTGACCGCCCGCGCCAGCGAATCAGGGTCAGCAAGCGGCGCCGGCCGCTACGACTGCCGCTGTGCCGACCCAGCCACCAAACCCCCCAGGGCCACTCCAGCCCTGCGCAAGCACAATCCAGCCAAGGCACCGAACAGATTGACGTTATCGCCGCACAGGTCAATTTCACCGAAGCGCGAGCGAGCTACGAGCCCACGCAGGCCACTGCGAGCCAGCCAGCCACGGCAGCCGCTGAGAGTACCGACGCGAGCCCGCAAGCTGCACAGCCGAGCGCGCTGACCGTGCAGATCGAAGAGCTACAGATCGCATTTCAGACCGTCGAGATTCAGCAAGGTTCGCAGCAGCTCAACGGTTCCTCCGGTCCGGCGCCAACCGGTACCTCTCTGAATGTGACCGCCTAGGAATCAATCACTCGAACAGTATTCCTAGAAGTCCTGGGACGCTCACCGTGTCCAAATTGAACCACGCTCCAGCTTGGCAGTTTGTTGTACGTTTACCACGCGCTGCGGCTCCAAGCTTTTGGCCGTTCCGTAACTCGATGTAAACAAACCAGAAAATTAGACTCGCGGCGGAATTTGGAATGCTTTAATATTAGACTCTATTTCCGTATGCCAACTCAATTAACGATTCAGCGCCCAGCTGAGGTAGAGGGCGTCGGTCTTCATACCGCCGTGCGCAGTCGGGTGCGCCTGGTACCAGCGCCCGCGGATACCGGCATCGTCTTTCGCCGCGTCGATCTCGACAATTTTGAGATCGAAGCGCACATTTGCAACCTCGCTCGCGTCAGCTACGCCACCAGCCTCATGAAGCAAGGTGTTCTGATCTCCACCACCGAACATCTGCTCGCGGCGCTCTACAGCTGCGGCATCGATAACGTCTACGTGGAAATCGATGCGCTCGAGTTGCCCATTTTGGACGGCTCGTCGAAAGCATTCATCGAGCTGCTTGAGCACGCCGGCACTCGCCACCTGCGCCGCCGCCGTCGCTACATCAAAGTGGTCAAGCCGCTCGAATTTTGCGATGGTGATCGGCGCATCGGCATCTATCCTGCCGGCGAATTTCGCATTCGCTGTTTCGTCGACTACGGCCATCCCGCGATCGGGCCCCAGGATATCGAAATGGCCGTGGATCGCCAGGCGTTCGGCCGCGAACTCGCTTCCGCGCGCACTTTTGGCTTTCTAAAGGACTTCGTCGGACTGCAGCAGATGGGCCTGATTCGCGGCGGATCGCTGGCCAACGCCATCGTTCTGGACGACGCGTCGGTTCTGAACGGCCCTCTGCGCTTCGCCGACGAGTTCGGCCGCCACAAGGCCCTAGACCTGATCGGCGATCTGGCCCTGCTCGGACGGCCGTTGCAAGCCAGTATCGTGGCTCACCGCGCCGGTCACGCGCTGCACACCCAACTTGTCACCCGCCTGCTAGAAGACCGCTCGCTGTGGGTCGAAACCACCGACCTGCCCGCTGAGGATTCCATCACCGACCGCGCGCGCATCACTGAATCAATTTCCGTCTCGCCGTAATCGTGACAGGCTGGCCCCTCGCCTTCAACAATCGGCGGCTTTAGAAAACTCGGTCAAATCCCTAATTGCCAAAGGGCTGCGCGCGGGCGAGAATGACGCTTCGATGCCCGCCGCCGACACTTCCATCGTCATTCTCGCAGCCGGCAAGGGAACGCGGATGCGCTCCAGCCTGGCCAAAGTGCTTCACCAGGCCGGCGGCCGCACCCTGATCGAGCACGTGATTCGCGCCGCGCGGCCGCTCAAACCGGCGCAATTGCTTGCCATCGTAGGCCATCAAGCCGAACAAGTCGCAGCCGTCGTCAACGGACTCGGCGCACAAACAATTCTGCAGCAACCGCAGTGCGGCACTGGTCATGCCATGCAGGTGGCTCGCCGCGCCATTCGCAAAAGCGCGAGACTGGCCATCGTTGTACCAGGAGATGCCCCACTTCTGCGCACCGAAACTCTCGCCGCGCTGCTCGACACGCACCGCCGCGGCGAAGCCGTCGCTACTATCCTCACCGCCGAAATCGCCGATCCCGGCGGCTACGGACGCATCGTTCGCGATTCCGAAGGCCGCGTGCAAGCCATTGTCGAGGACAGCAAGCTCGCGCCCGAGCAGCGCGCCATCAACGAAGTGAATTCCAGCATTTATTGCTTCACGCTCGCCAAGCTGTGGCCCTGCCTCGCCGCCCTGCGTCCCAACAATGCGCACCGCGAGCTGTATCTTACCGATGCGGTCGCCATGCTTCGCGACCGCAAGGAACGCGTGCTCGCCTGCGTCGCGCCCGATGCCAATGAAGTGCTCGGCTGCAACACCCGCTCGCATCTCGCCGATATCGACCGCATTTTCCGCGCGCGCAAAACCGCAGCGCTGATGGACTCCGGCGTCACGATTTATTTGCCGGAAACGGTGATCGTTGATCCCGAAGTGACCGCAGGCGCGGACACGATTGTCGAGCCGGGCGTTTGTCTCCTCGGAAATACCCGCATTGGTGAGCGTTGCCGTATCGGAGCCGGATGCATTCTCCACAATATGCGCGTGGACGATGAAGTGACGATTTTCCCCAACTGCAATCTGGCTTCGAGCCACGTGTATGCTCGCGCGCAAGTGGGCCCGTTCTCTCGCATGCGTCCCGGCGCGGAAATTCGCGAGGGCGCGCATATCGGCAATTTCGTCGAGGTGAAAAACTCGGTGATCCGCGAAGGCGCCAAGGCCATGCATCTCACGTATCTGGGAGACGCAACCGTCGGCCGCGATACCAACGTCGGCGCCGGGACCATCACCTGCAACTACGACGGCGTTGCCAAGCACGACACCGAAATCGGCAGCCGGGTGTTCATCGGCAGCGATACGGCGCTGGTTGCGCCAGTACGCGTTGGCGATGGCGCATACGTCGCCGCCGGCTCAGTGATCACCGAAAATGTCCCGCCCGATGCGCTCGGCATCGCCCGCGGCCGCCAGTCCAACAAGCCCGGCTGGGCTCGCGAGCGCCGCCGCGAAATCGCTGCCGAGGCCAAGGCTGCCAAATCGACGGGCCGGAAAAAAACGAGTGCGCAGCGCTCCGCAGCGCGCGTTGGCCGCAAATCGCACAGATAATCGCACAACGCCCTTAACCCGTTGCCGCCGGCCAAGCGGGTTTCCCGCCTGTGCCTTGGACTGGAAGCGCAAGGGCTCGCCTGTTACGATTCTCGCAATGCTCGAGGAGAGGCATCGCGTTCGGTTCGCTGGCTACGTCGGGAAAGCCGAGATCATTATCTACTCGGCTGTAGCGATCCTGCTCTTCGTCACGGCCATAACCGCCACCGTAAGCGCGGGCAAACTCCTGTGGCAGGATTTCGCGCAGCATCTGGTCGCTTTTCAGACGCTGGGCGTTTTGGATGAACTTCTGCTCGTGTTGATGATGGTCGAGATTCTTCACACGGTGCGCATCTCGATTCGCTCCCACCTGCTGGTCACGGAGCCGTTTCTCGTCGTGGGCCTCATCGCCGCCATTCGGCAGATTTTGGTGATCACTCTAGAATCCGCCAACTTAAAAAGAGAAGGCGTTTGGATCGCCGACGGCCTCAGCGTCTTTCGGTGGAACATGATTGAGCTGGGCCTACTCGGCTTCCTCGTGCTCATCCTCGTATTTTCCATAACTTTGCTTCGCCGCAGTGTCCCCGCCCCAGGGGATCGTGAGGAATCCTGGCAGTAACCTGAGACCGCGGAGCCTTGCGAGGACATCATCGACGCAGTGTTATTCCGCGGCCCAGCACGAAGATGTAAGGCAACAAAATCACCACAGCCGCCGCGATCCAGGCGTAACTTCGCGCGATGCCGTCGCCGCTGCGCTCCGCCGCCGTGCCCTTTGGAACGTAGTACCGCAGCCAAAGCAGGCCGGCGTTTCCGCCAGCCGACGCAGCTACCGCCGATTCCAAAACAACCTCGATTCCCAGTGGGTTCATCATTCCTGCCGATACGGAAAGCACTAGCACCGAAAAATACAAATTCCAGGTCAGCTGTTTCATGCGCGGACGCTCCTCGGGCGGAATCCCGATGTATCGAACCAGCGCGCCGCCCATGGCGCGCATTGAGAAGTAATAGGCCAGCGCCCCGGTCACCGTTAGCAACACCATCCACATCCAGTGCGGATGCAGGCCCGCGACCACTTGCGCCCAATCTCCAAAATTGCTCACGCCCGAGAAAAAGAAATAGCCGCTGCCGGTGAACAAATTGAACGTGCAGCCGGCAAAGAGAAAAAGTCTCGCTTGCGGAGAAGCCTTTGGCGCGCCGCGCAGCGCCACCCAAAACACCAGCGCCTCCGTCAAGTTCACCAGCGTCCCGCCCGCCGCCACGAGCCGCGTCGTCTCGTACGGGCTCGACCACGCCATGGTCGAAACCACGCCCGATGGCGTTCCAGTCAGCAGCGCCATCAGAGCGTGGCCCACGCCTTCGTGTGACACGGACGCAAGCATCCACGCCAGCAGCGCGATCGCGCTGACCGTCAGCAAATCATCTTGAGCGGAGCTTTTACTGACCGGAACGGTGGTCGTCGTGGCCATCGGACGCGCCTCGTGAAGCTGCGGGTTACCCCACCGCAGCCGGGAAGTGCAAGTGCTGCCCTATGGTAAAATGAGCCACGGAGAAATCACGATGAAATTCGGGGTGGTCCAGTTTCCCGGCTCGAATTGCGATGATGACGCACACCACGCCATCGGTTCGGTGATTGGCGAGCCGGTCGATTTCATCTGGCACCAGTCCGAAAATCTTTCCGGCTACGACGCCATTTTGCTCCCTGGCGGCTTTTCCTATGGCGACTATTTGCGCACCGGAGCAATCGCGCGTTTTTCGCCGGTGATGCGCGCGCTTGACCGCTTCATCAAGTCCGGCGGTCTGGTTCTCGGCGTCTGCAACGGATTTCAGATTTTGTTGGAGGCAGGGCTTCTTCCCGGCGCGATGTTGCGCAATCAAGGGCTGCGCTTTCTCTGCCGCCAGGTGCACATCCGCGTGGAACAAACGGACACCCCGTTCACTTGTGCCGCGCGTCCGGGGCAAATTTTGAAAACGCCCATCGCGCACATGGAAGGAAATTATTTCTGCGACCCGGCTACGCTCGCGCTGCTCGAGCGCAACCGGCAAATCTTGTTCCGCTACGCGCGCCCGGACGGCGCGGTTGACGAGCACGACCGCGAATCGAACCCCAACGGCTCGCTTGCCGCCATCGCTGGCGTCTGCAATCGCGAACGCAACGTCGCCGGTCTGATGCCGCATCCCGAGCGCGCCGTGGAATCGGCCCTCGGCTCGTCCGACGGCCTGGTGATCCTGCGCTCGATGGTCGAAAGCCTGGCGAGCCGCCCTGTCGCGCGTGTTTCGGCGTAGTCTTGCGCGACGCTCGAAGAAATTTTGCTACGATGCGTTCGCCCTGCGCGCTCGAATCGCTCTGTTTCATTGCCGTTTGCTTGCCTCTTGTGAGTATTGCTGCCACAATCCGCGTGCAATGGGCCCAGTGCGCGGAGAGCCTAAAAGGCGGGACAAACTGAGAAGTTTTTGAACAATGGCCAGCACCGGAACCGAAATAAAAATCACGCCGCAGATTGCCGCCGAGCACGGCCTCACCGCCGACGAGTACGCGCGCATCCAGAAAATCCTCGGCCGCGATCCGAATTTCACCGAGCTAGGTGTCTTCAGCGTGATGTGGAGCGAGCATTGCTCCTACAAATCCTCGCGCGTCCATTTGAAGCGCCTGCCCACGCGTGGCGCTCATGTGGTGCAAGGCCCCGGAGAAAACGCTGGCGTCGTCGATATCGGCGATGGACTGGTCGCTGTCTTCAAAATCGAGTCGCACAATCATCCCAGCTTCGTCGAGCCCTTCCAGGGCGCGGCCACCGGCGTGGGCGGAATTCTGCGCGATATTTTCACTATGGGCGCGAGGCCCATCGCCGTGCTCGATTCGCTGCGATTTGGTCCGATCGGTGAAGGTCCTGCCGCGGGAAACGCCACGCGCGAGGAAATCGCGCGCAATCGCCGCATCACCGATGGAGTCGTTCGCGGCATCGGCTTTTACGGCAACTGCTTCGGAGTGCCCACCGTAGGCGGCGAAGTGGTCTTCGGGCCGAGCTATTCGAATAATCCGCTGGTGAACGCCCTCGCGCTCGGCATCGCCCACAAAGAAGAACTTTTTTTCGCCAGCGCGCGCGGCGAAGGGAATCCGGTGATTTACGTCGGCGCGAAAACGGGACGCGACGGCATTCATGGCGCGTCGCTGCTCGCCTCGGCCGAATTTAGCGAAGAATCGCAGCAGAAGCGCCCCAACGTGCAGGTCGGCGATCCGTTCATGGAAAAGCTGCTGCTGGAGGCGTGCCTGGAAGCGATGCGCACCGGCGCAATCGTTGCCATTCAGGACATGGGCGCCGCCGGCCTGGCCAGCTCCAGCTCCGAGATGGCCTCGCGCGGCGGCTTGGGCATCGAAATGGACCTGGATCGCGTTCCACAGCGCGAGACGAACATGACCGCGTATGAAATGATGCTTAGCGAGTCGCAGGAACGCATGCTGCTGGTCGCCGAGCGCGGGCGCGAACGCGAAGTTTTCGACGTGTTCCACAAATGGGGCCTCGACGCGGTGGAAATCGGCCGCGTGACCACCGATGGCAAGCTGCGCCTGCTGCATCACGGCAAAGTCGCCGCCGAAATTCCCGCGCACGCGCTGGCCGAAGAAGGCCCTCGCTATGAGCGTCCAATCGCTAAGCTATCCGAAGCCGGACGCAATGCCAGCACTGCGTCACGCGAAAAGCTCGTGGAGTTTCTGCCCGCCGACGCGGATCTCACGCCGAATTTCGGGCGACTCCTCGGCTCGCCGACCATCGCATCGAAAGATTGGATCACCCAGCAGTACGATTCCATGGTACGCACCAACACGCGCGTGGGTCCAGGTTCAGGCGACGCCGCCGTCCTGCGGCTGAAAGAATCAAAGCGCGCACTGGCCATCAAAACCGACGGCAACGGCCGCTGGTGCTATCTTGCGCCGCGCGTTGGAGCGATGCATGCCGTTGCCGAAGCCGCGCGCAACGTCGCTTGCACCGGAGCTCGTCCGATTGCCGCCACGAACTGCCTGAATTTCGGCAACCCCGAAAAACCTGAGGTGATGTGGCAATTCACCGAGGCAATCGATGGCATCGCCGAAGCGTGCAGCGCCCTCGGAGCGCCGATCACCGGCGGAAACGTCAGCTTCTACAACGAAACGCTCGGCAATCCTATCTATCCCACGCCGATTCTCGGCGTCCTGGGCCTGATCGAAAATGCCGATTGCGCGCTCACGTCAGGATTCCGGAACGAAGGCGACTTGATCCTGCTGCTCGACGGAAACTCCGCCGCGGTTTCGGATGAGCAGCTGCGCACCGAATTTTCCTCCTCCGAATACGCGAAGACGATTCACGGCGTCGTCGCCGGGGCCCCTCCAGCCATCGATTTGAACGCCGAAAAGAATCTGATCGATTGCCTGGTCGATCTGGCGGCTGAAAAATCCGTCGTGTCCGCACACGATTTGAGCGACGGCGGCGTGGCCGTCGCGCTCGCGGAGTGCTGCTTCGATAGCGCCGACGATTCCGGAGCATGCCTCTCCGCCGATGTGGACGTTACGAGTGGAAGCCCCGGACTTCGGCCCGGGGAGCACGACCCTTCAGGCCGTGCGACATCCAGTGCCGCCGCAGCTGGGGCTTTAGCCCCGGAACGAACGCACGCCGAATATGCGCTCTTCGGCGAACGCGGCGCCCGCGCCATCGTGTCGGTTCCGCCCGCATCGCTTGCCCGCGCCACGGCACTTGCGGCAAAATATAGGTGTAACATCCAGCGCGTCGGTACAGTCACCCGGGGCGAATTTCGCATCCAATGCAATGGGGCAACCGCCATCCGCGGCGAAGTCTCTACCTTTCGCAGAATCTGGAGCGAATCCCTCGCCAAGGCTCTAGCAGGCTGCTGAAAAACTCGGAAATTTGGCAACGAAGCGGCGGTTGATGCGTCCAATGCCACATGCGAGGAACCGATCAGCAGCAGAATCACGTGT